>OATA01000189.1_pt1 | contig 87689 bp, 100 predicted proteins | sample 1516451 | NCBI WGS metagenome assembly OATA01 (sample SAMEA2579905, study PRJEB22360) | human gut metagenome | biome: human gut; feature: human-associated habitat; material: faeces | place: Denmark | collected 2008/2010 | reverse complement strand
GTTCAGCAGTTCCACACAGGTGTGGCTTCCTATATTGCCTGCACCGCCAGTAACTAAGATTTTCATTTTTGTATCCTCCATGTTTTCCTTCGCTGCTGCTTTTTTGCCGCAGCGGGTTAATTGAAGCATTTAGTTTATTCTACAACGTTTCCATGAATTTTGCAAATGCACTTCTGCCTTCCTCGGTGCACTTGTAAACGCCGGCATCCTCGAGTACGCCGACAAAGACTTTTCCGACTTCCTCTTTCAGGATATCCATCACATTTTCGCTGTTCAGCTCCGGATGGCGCGGCAGGAATTCGTCTACCCAGTCGGCATGTTTCTCCAGCTCTGCGACAGCGCGGACATCTTTTCCCTCTACGAGGCATTTGGAAAGCTCTTCCAGCTCATCTTTTAAGCGCGCCGGCAGAATCGCAAGTCCCATAACCTCAATAAGGCCGATGTTCTCTTTTTTGATGTGATGATACTGTGCATGCGGATGGTAAACACCGAGCGGGCATTCGTCCGTCGTGATGTTGTTGCGCAGTGCCAGATCGAGTTCGAACGTATCGCCCACTTTTCTTGCGATCGGCGTGATCGTGTTGTGCGGCTCTCCGTCAGTCTCGGCGAATACAAACGCATCCTCATCCGTGTAACCTCTCCAGCAGTTCAGGATATGCTCTGCCAGATCGATCAGCCGTTTCTCATCTTTGTGGCGGATCCGGATGACGGACAGCGGCCATTTGACAATGCCGGTTTCCACATCCTCGTATCCTTTGATGGTAAAATGGCGCTCGATCGGCGCTTTCGCCATTGCGAAGGTATAGTGGCCGCCCTGATAATGATCGTGGCTTAAAATGGAGCCTCCCACGATCGGCAGATCCGCATTGGAACCGATGAAGTAGTGCGGAAACAGCTTGATAAAGTCAAACAGCTTCACAAAGGTCGCGCGCTCGATCTTCATCGGGTTATGCTGGAAATTGAACACGATGCAGTGCTCATTGTAATACACATATGGCGAGTACTGGAATCCCCACTCCGTCTGATTGATCGTCAGCGGAATGATGCGGTGGTTCTGGCGCGCCGGGTGGTTGACGCGTCCCGCATAGCCCACATTCTCCTTGCAGAGCAGGCATTTCGGATAACCGCTCTGTTTTGCCAGTTTTGCAGCCGCGATCGCCTTCGGGTCCTTCTCCGGTTTGGAGAGGTTAATCGAGATATCGATATCGCCGTAGGCACTCGGTACGCTCCAGCGGATATCCTTTGCGATGCGGTATCTGCGGATGTAGTTGGAATCCTGGCTCAGTTTGTAGAAGTAATCGGTTGCCTCCTGCGGGCTCTTCGCATAGAGTTCTTCAAACTTCTTTACCACCTCTCCCGGGCGCGGCATCAGGCAGTCCATCAGTTTCGTATCGAACAGATCGCGGTAAACGACGCTGTTGTGTTCGAGAAGACCGCGCTTAGCTGCATCATCAAGCAGTTCATTTAAAGTCTCTTCCAGATCCGGGTTCTCCGGAATCTGCTCCGGCTCTTCGTAATCGGAAATCTGCATGACTTCCAGAATCCGGTTTGTCGCATAGATTTTATCCAGTCCCGAAACAAGACCGGCATTTTCTCCATATTTTACCAGTTTTGCAATACTCTCGTTGATCACTGTAGCTTCCTCCCTGCTGCCGATCCAGCTTTTTTATTTCTTATTTTAATACGCCTGCGCCGTCTCCGATGTCTACGACATAGAAGTCTGCGGCATAGCCGATTTTTTCTTTGTAAGCTGCGCCTACTTTTGCGATGAAGTTTTCAATATCTTCTGTTTTTACGATGCTGACGGTGCATCCGCCGAAGCCTGCGCCTGTCATACGGGATCCGATGACACCCGGGCAGTTCCATGCTTCTTCCACAAGAGTATCCAGCTCGATGCCGGTTACCTCATAGTCATCACGCAGGGAAACGTGGGATGCGTTCATCAGCTCGCCGAATTTTGCGATGTCGTTTGCCTTTAAAGCTGCAACGGCCTGAACGGTTCTCTGGTTCTCGTAAACAGCATGTTTTGCACGTTTCTGGCGGACCGGATCTTTGATGGCATCTTTCACTGCCTCAAACTCTTCCTCGGTCAGCTCGCCAAGGCTCTTGATGTCTTTGACTTTCTGAATCTCAGCCAGAGCAGTCTCGCACTCGCTGCGGCGCTCGTTGTATTTGGAGTCGCCAAGGCCGCGTTTCTTGTTGCTGCAGGAGATGACAATTCTTGCGCCTTCCAGTTTAACCGGTGCGTACTCATATTTCAGATCGCTGGTGTCAAGGAAGATCGCACAGTCCTTTTTGCCCATGGCGATGGCGAACTGATCCATGATACCGCAGTTGACGCCGTTGTAGTTGTTCTCGGAGAACTGGCCGTACAGAGCGATGTCGATCATGGAGATGGTGTCGTAGCCGAACATGTCACGCAGCATTACGCCGGTTACGGTCTCAACGGATGCGGAAGAGGAAAGGCCGGAGCCGTTCGGAATGTTTCCGTAGAGCACGATATCGAAGCCCTGCTCTACCGGGAAGCCCTTCTGGCAAAATGCCCACATCATTCCCTTCGGATATGCGGTCCAGTTGCCTTCTTTGCCCATCTGAAACTCATCGAGCGAAGATTCTACCACACCGAGTTTTTCAAAGTTCATAGAGTAAAAACGAAGCTTTCTGTCGTCACGTTTTCTTGCTGCCATGTAGGTTCCGATGGTCAGTGCACATGGAAATACGTGGCCTCCGTTGTAATCGGTGTGCTCACCGATCAGGTTCACACGTCCAGGTGCGAAGTAGGTGCGGATGTCGCCCTCTCCCCCGAACAGTTTTGCAAAACAATCCAGTACCTGCTGTTTCATTTTGTTGTCTCCTTTTCTTTTTGGTGTGTTGTTTTCGTGGTTTCGTTTTGTGTGTTGTGTGTGTTGTGTGTGTTTGTGTGTTTGTGTGTTTTTTCTTATCTTCTTAAGTATCATTATAGTGAGCCGTACGCCTATCTGCAACAACAATATTGGGGCAAACGATAATTATATTGAGGTGATCTTCGATTTTTTCTTGTTTTTTTTCCCTTTTTGCCGCATACTTTACTTATCGTATGATTTTTAACGGATTTTATGGATTGGAGGTACGTTTCATGCAGATCCGCATGGATAAAGAAAACCGTGAGCTGAAGGCCCACGGCAGCTATGAATTTCCTGTCAACATCAGTTACGAACAGCTCTCCCGCTACGAGCGCGGCTCCTTTTCCTGGCACTGGCATCCGGAAATTGAGCTGACGTTTGTCCTCTCGGGGCAGATCGGATATCAGGTCAACGGCAAATCGTATGTCTTAAAAGAAGGGGACGGCATTTTCTGCAACACGAATGCGCTTCACAGCGGCCACATGATCGACGGGATGGACTGCGTCTATATTTCAACCACGTTCGCCCCGCGCTTTCTCTATGGTTTTTCAAACAGTATGATCCAGACGCGCTACGTCGAACCGGTGCTGACGGATATGCAGCTCGCCTCCATCGTCTTTTCGCCGGAGATCGACTGGCAGAACCAGGTACTTGCCTGTATGCACCGCATCTACGACCTCTCGCTTTCGCAGCCGTCCGCGTTTGAGATGGAAATCCAGGAGCTTCTGCTGTCGATCTGGATTGAGATTTACCGCCACGCATCGTTTTCCGGTGAATCCCAGAACACGGCGGCAGCGCGTGATGTTGAGCGGCTCCGCATTCTGCTCGACTACATCCACCGCCATTATATGGAGCATCTGACGCTCGAGGATCTCGCCGCACAGATCCACATCTGCCGCAGTGAATGCTGCCGTTTTTTCAAGAAATGCATGAACGAATCCCTGTTTGACTATCTTCTCGATTACCGTATTGAAAAAAGCCTGCCGCTCCTTCTCGAGCGCCAGGCCAGTATCACTTCCGTAGCGGAACAGACCGGATTTTCCAGCCCTGCCTATTTTTCTAAAATTTTCCGGCAGCAGATGGGCTGCTCGCCGAGCGAATACCGGAACCGCGCGGATCACACGTAACGTTCAGCGCTGTACCGAGATTTCATTTCCTGCTGCCCGGCTTTTGATCCGCTCTCACAATCCACCCTCTCCCAAAACGAATGGATTACCTCCGGGAGGCTGCTGCGCTGCACAATCCGGCAGTCCTCCCACTCTCTTGGGAACAGCTCGCGGTACTCCCGGTTTCGGAACCGCTCGTCGAGCAACAGAATCACACCCGTGTCCTCCGTCGTACGGATCACGCGCCCTGCCGCCTGCAATACTTTATTCATGCCGGGATAGCGGTACGCGTAGTCGAAACCGTTCTCTCCGCTGCGGTCAAAATATTGCTTTAAAAGTTCTCTCTCCGGCCCCACCTGCGGGATTCCGGCTCCTACAACGGCCGCGCCGATCAGCTTTTCCCCGTCCAGATCAATTCCCTCCGAGAAAATGCCTCCCATGATACAGAATCCCACCAGCGTTTTCTCGTTGTCTTTCGCAAACGCTTCCAGAAACTCTTCTCTCTCCTGCTCCCGCATCGCCGACTCCTGGATCAGGCAGGTCACGTTTTCATCTGCATACAGTTCCTCATAGACCGCATAGACATCCTGCATCAGGCGGTATGACGGGAAGAACGCCATATAGTTGCCCTTCCGGCTCTGGATCATCTCGTTCAGATAGGCGGCGATCTTCTCAAACTCTGCGCGGTTTCTCCGCTGATACTTCGTGCTGACCTCGCTTCCGATCGCCAGACACCGCTTCGTGGGATCAAACGGGGACTCCACATAAATTGCGTAATCGTCCGTATTCGTGCTGAACATCTTCTTATAATACTGCACCGGCAGCAGCGTCGCGGAAAAGAAGACGGCCGACCGCCCCTGGTTGATACACTGCTGCAGATTCTCCGCCGGGTTGACGCAGAACAGGCGCAGTGCAAAATCGCCGTTATCGAGATAACTCGTGTAGATCAGATAATTTTCATCCACTAAATTGTAAATCTCGGAAAAATTTCGCAAGTTAAAGTAAAATTCCAGAACCTGCTTCCGGATTTCGCTTGTCTTATGCGCTTCCAGCCAGCCCGCCAGTTCTTCCAGCAGCTGATTGACCATCATAAGAAACGTCGATACGCTTTCCAGCTCCGTGCAGGAATCGCACTCTCTTTTGTAGACGAGCATCTGGTGATTGCAGCGGTTCAGCGCCCTCTCGAGCTTTTTGCCCGGTGCATACGGGCGGAGGAGCTGGCGGACCTTTAAAATCTCCTCTTTGACGAGCGTGGCACTGAACATATCGCGGCCCCGCTCGACCAGGTTGTGCGCCTCGTCGATCAGAAAGATGTAGTCACCCTTCGTTCCTTCTGCGAAAAAGCGTTTTAATTTCGAGGTCGGATCAAACGCATAGTTGTAATCGCAGATCACACCGTCCACCCACGAAGCCACATCAAACTGGAGCTCGTGCGGGCAGACGTTCCATTTTTCCGCCTGGCGCAGGACTTCCTCTCTTGTGTAGGAATCGCATTCCGTCAGCATCTCGTACACCGCCGCGTTGATCCGGTCAAAATGGCCTTTCGCGCGCGGACAGTGAATCGGATCGCATTCGGGCTCATCGAGGATGCACATTTTTTCTTTTGCGGTCAGCGTGATTGCTTTGAACTGCAGTCCCTTCTCTTTTAGAATGGAGACCGCCTCCTCTGCCACGGTACGGGTGATGGTTTTCGCAGTCAGATAAAAAAGACGGTCGCCGCAGCCCTCTCCGATCGCGCGGATGGCCGGAAAGACCGTGGACATTGTTTTTCCGATGCCGGTCGGCGCCTGGACGAAGAGTTCTTTTTTCCGCAGAATGGTACGGTAGACGCCGCTCACCAGTTCCCGCTGGCCTTTCCGGTACGGGAAGGGGAATTCGAGGTGCTGCATTGAGGCATCTCGCGCTTTCTGCCACTGGTACTGGAATTCCGCCCAGATAAACCAGGCGTCGAGTAGCTCATCGAACCACTGCTCCAGTTCCGGGAGCTTGTACGTCTGCAGAAAATGGCGGATGCGCCAGTTGGAGTGCTCCGGCTTTACCTCTTCTTTGGTGAGCGGGCGCAGAAGGCCTTCCTCCTCGGAGGAGAGCAGGGTGTACGTCATCAGCACGCCCATCTCCTCTTTGCGGTTCTGAAGGCCGTAGATGTAAGCGTAGCACTTCGCCTGTGCCAGATGCACCGGAACCGGCTCTTCCATCGCTTCGAGGTCACGGTACGTTCCCTTGATCTCCTCGATCACGGTCGTGGTTCCGTCCTTGTACATGCCGTCCGCTCTTCCCTCGACGCGCAGGATGAAATGCTCATATTCTTTTTCGTGAACCAGCGGAACCTCCGCACGGTAATCGGCGCCCCGTTTTTTCTGAATCTGCTGATGCACCCGCGTTCCCGCCTGCATGGCATCGCGCTCGCCAAAACCTCCCGACGAGTTGTCCAGATCCCCGCTGCGCAGAATAAACTCCACCAGATTCCGCACGGAAATCCGGATCTCTTTCTTCTTCTCTTCCACTAGCCCGCTCCTTTTCTAACCAGACTATTCAGAGCCCCATCTCGATTCCGCTGCGCTGCATCTCGATGTGGCTTCTCGCCATATGAAATTCCAGAAAAGAACGCTCATTCATGCAAGCATGATTCGTGTCCTTTTCTGGAATTTCGCATGGCTCTGAATAGTTATCATTATACAGAAAAAAGGAGACTGCCGCAACAGTCTCCTTTTTTTCTCTCTGAAGTTATGTGTCTCGTGTGATTAGTTTTTCTTCAGAAAGTCCCCTGCGCAAATTCTGTCTCTACTCTCGCTGGCGGCGCAGGCTGAATTTTTTTCGTTTCCCTTAATAAAATTTATGCTACAGCAAATTTCTGCAGGGTTTTATTGAATGCCGGGCTGTCACCATAGCAGTGTACGGTGAGATCACGGTTCAGATCCATGCTGAGGATGCCAAGAATGGATTTTGCATCAATAATAACGCGGTTGTAAAAAATGTCAATATCAAAATCACATTTGGAAGCTGCTTTTACAAACTCCTCTACTTCCTCAGTTCCATTGAGTCTTACTACGCAGTGTGACATACGATTCACCTCTTTCTTAATCAATAGCTGTTTGTTTTCCTATCGTTGAGGTAGATTATGCACTTTTTCTCTTTAAATGTCAATATTGAATTTATTTCCTTGTTTTTGCCATATTATGCATGTTTTTTATGCAAGTTTTTCTCATTAACCCTTCATATTTGTCGCTTTTTGTCTCATTTGCGCAGTCGTGTGTAACCGGTTACACAAAATCCGTTTAAAATAAAATAGTTTTTGCCAAAAGAAACGTAAAAATCTTGTCAAAAAAACCCGCTTTTCCTTGTAAAATCAAGGAAAAACGAGTTTTTCATGCCATTACTTGCTTCTATATTTAATGATTAGATGTTGATCTTTGCAATATCGGTGTTATCCACTTCTGCAAATCTTCCTTCGTCCACCAGCTCGGCAAACTCCGGATGAATCGGCATTTTGCCGAGAACCGGCACGCCGATCTCGGCTGCGATCTCGTCGATGTGGCTTTCGCCGAAAATGGACAGCTTTTTGCCGCAGTCCGGACATACGAGGTAGCTGTAGTTCTCTACGATACCGAGCACCGGAACACTCATCATCTGTGCCATCTTGTAGGCTTTCATGACAATCATGCGCACCAGATCCTGCGGGGAAGATACGATCACTACGCCGTCTACCGGAAGAGACTGGAAAACGGTTAGTGGAACATCACCGGTTCCTGGCGGCATATCGACGAAGAGATAGTCCAGGTCGCCCCAGATGACGTCGGTCCAGAACTGTTTTACGGTTCCTGCGATGACAGGTCCTCTCCAGATGACCGGCTCTTCCTCGCCCGGAAGCAGGAGGTTGATGGACATTACCTTTACGCCGTTTGCTGCAACTGCCGGGTAAACGCCCTTGTCATCTACGTTTGCAGGTCCTTTCAGGCCATACATTTTCGGGATGGACGGTCCTGTGATATCGGCATCGAGGATACCAACCTTGTAGCCCTCTTTTGCTTTCTGGTTTGCCAGAGATGCGGTTACCATGGATTTACCAACACCGCCCTTGCCGCTGACAACGCCAATGACATGTTTGATCGAAGAATCGGCATTCAGATCAATATGAAAATCCGGTTTGCCCTGTCCTGCTTTGCTTGGACATCCTTCGCAGCTTTCTTTGGAACAGCTCGAATTGCTGCATTCTTTTGCCATGTTTCTTTCCTCTTTTCTTGTTTTTCTTGCTTATTTGACAAAGCGGTCGATCGCCTTATTCAGCTCCTGAATCGCTTTTATGTCCCCATGCTCGACTGCATCGACGATGCAATGTTCAATGTGATCCTCCAGGATAATTTTTCCTGTATTGTTAATGGCCGCCTTCACGGCAGACAGCTGGATCAGAACCTCAGTGCAGTCCCGGCCTTCCTCTACCATCCGCTTGATCGACTCCATGTGTCCGATCGCGCGGGAGAGGCGGTTTAAGACTGCTTTTGTATTTGTATGATGGTGCCCGTGGGCGTGATCGTGGGAATGCTCGATCACGGTGCCGTCTTCCAGCACATGCACATGCGTGTGTTTTTCTTCACTCATCGTTTTTTTCTCCGCTTTTCTGGTATTTTCTGCGCGATTCAGATTTCTGTAAACGTAAACCGCTGGCGGATGCCGGAGGTCTCAATGTCAAAGACCAGAGATCCGTCCGCTTCCACCGTTTTTTCATATTTTAAGTTTTTGTCCGGAAATTTCTGACGGATATACGCCTCCGGGTCATCCGTCTCGATCTCGTCGAAAAAGACGTCCCGCATCTGATTATTGGCACACTCATTAAAAATCTCCCAGACGGTCTCGTACTCTTTTTTCATCCTGTCACTCTCCGTTTCGTAAGACTTCTCCGCACTGGCTCCACTCGCCAAGCAGCCGCTCCACAGACCATGCGGCGTTCGCGGGACTCGTCGACGGAAGACGAACCGCTTCCCGTCCCAGCTGCTTCTCCTGGTACTTCCGGTAATACTTCCACGCGGTCGCCCCGTTGCAGTAAATCTGCCGGATATCGGCGCATTCCAGAATGTCCTGCAGCGGATTCGGCACAACATCGCGGATGCTCGCATCGCTCGAGCCTGTGATGACGCAGGACGCGATCACATCCCAGACAGCGATATGATTCCGGAGCAGAAACGCCTTCTTCTCTTCCACGGTCTGCGGCACCTCTTCCCCGCACACGGCTGCCGTCACTTTCCAGAAACGGTTCTGCGGATGGCCGTAAAAAAATCCGGTCTCCCTGGATTTTACGGACGGAAAACTGCCGAGAATCAGAATCCGGGAATCGGCGCGGTAAACCGGCGGAATCGGATGCACCACCGGGTGCTCATTTTTGTTCTCGTCAGGTCGGCTCATCTTCATCAAACTCCACTACCGTATAGAATCCTCTCGGTGTCTCTTTTACTTCTTTTACGATTCCCTTCCGGGACTGCAGCCTCTCATACGCCTGATAATTCCTGCTCATGGCCACTGCCGGGGTAATCGTATAATAATAGGAGGTAGGCAGTGCGCTTTCTGTCACGTTGACTTCCTGGCCTTCCTCGAGAAGTCCCTGTCGCTCCATTTTAAATTCCATCTGCCGCATATTCCTCATCCTCCTTTTTGCAGCGGGCAAAAGATACGCCCATGGGGTATTTTATCACACTTTTCCGAAAAAGAACAGGGGTTTTCGACAGAAAAAGGCGGTACCGGACCTTCGCCCCCAGAATTTTTGTTTTGATCATTTTCCAGATCTTTTCTCTTGCTTTCATTCACAAATTCTCCGTGTCCAGTATAGCGCAAAAACCCGGATTCCGACTATGCATATTTTGCCGCATGTGCGAAAAAAGAAAGAATCCGGCCGCCCAGAGACCGGATTCTTTCTTCTTATATAAATATAAAACGCATTTCTTTTTAGTGATGGAACAGACGGATTCCTGTAAATGCCATCGCCATGTTGTACTTGTTGCAGCACTCGATGACAGCGTCGTCACGAACCGATCCGCCCGGCTCTGCGATGTACTCGACGCCGCTCTTGTGTGCGCGCTCGATGTTGTCGCTGAACGGGAAGAAGGCATCGGAGCCTAAGGTTACGCCCTTCATCTGGTCGAGCCATGCACGTTTCTCTTCTCTTGTGAAGACTTCCGGTTTTACTTTGAAGATCTTCTCCCATGCGCCGTCTGCGAGAACATCCATGTACTCCTCGCCGATGTAAACGTCGATCGCATTGTCACGGTCTGCGCGGCGGATGCCGTCTACGAACTGCAGATCCAGCACCTTCGGGCACTGACGCAGGAACCAGTTGTCGGCTTTCTGTCCGGCAAGACGGGTGCAGTGCACACGGGACTGCTGGCCTGCGCCGACACCGATGGCCTGACCGTCTTTGACGAAGCATACGGAGTTGGACTGGGTATATTTTAAGGTAATCAGTGCAATCTTCAGATCGCGTTTTGCTGCTTCCGGAATCTCTTTGTTCTCGGTTACCACGTTGGAGAGCAGCTCATCGTCGATCGGCAGCTCCTGGCGGCCCTGCTCAAAGGTAATGCCGAAGACCTGTTTGTGCTCGAGCGGAGCCGGACGGTAATTCTCGTCGATTTTGATGACGCAGTAGTTACCTTTTTTCTTTGCTTTCAGGATTTCCAGTGCTTCATCGGTAAATCCCGGAGCGATGACACCGTCAGAAACCTCGCGTTTGATCAGGGATGCGGTGTCTTTGTCGCAGACATCAGAAAGTGCGATAAAGTCGCCGAAAGAAGACATACGGTCTGCGCCTCTGGCTCTTGCATAAGCGCATGCTAACGGAGAAAGCTCTCCCATATCGTCTACCCAGTAAATTTTACGCAGGGTCTCGTCCAGTGGAAGACCTACGGCTGCACCTGCCGGGGAAACGTGCTTGAAGGAAGTTGCTGCCGGAAGACCGGTGGCTGCTTTCAGCTCACGTACCAGCTGCCAGCCATTGAAGGCATCCAGAAAATTGATATAGCCCGGACGGCCGCTTAATACTTCGATCGGAAGATCTCTGTCATCATCCATGTAAATTCTGGAAGGTTTCTGGTTCGGGTTGCATCCGTATTTTAACGCTAATTCTTTCATGATTTTCTCCTTTCGCAAAACACTCGATTTCTTATTTATTTTTATTCACGATTCTTGTCTCATACTTGCCGGTTGCAATGTCGATATAGCGTGTGAAGAGGGACACCTTGTTGTCCTCGTTTAAGCTGCTCCAGAGCAGTTCGGTGAAGGCATCGATGTCATCCGGAATCTCGACCAGTTTTGGCTCACCCTCAAAGCTTGGCAGCGGATTGCCGTCGTGCATGTAGGTGTGGATGAAATGGCCTTCCCCTGCTACACAGTTATCATAGGAGAAGGTGTAGCGGTTGCACTGGGACGGATCGCCGTTATTGCTCTTTAAGATCGACATCTGGTAGCCGTACATTCCGTTCTCTACGTGCATCACACCGGAAATACGAGGAGTGTAGTTCGGTGCATCCGGCTCAAACTCTCTGCTTCGAAGGGATACCTCAAACGTTTTTCCCTGCTCCAGTCCTTCGTATACGGTATCGGTCTGGTCTCCGTTTGTTACGATCGTATCATTTCCCAGAACGCGTACCGGTGCGTAGATGATCAGGCTCGGATCTTCCAGCTTCGACGGATCAAACGCCTGTGTGCGGATTCCCTCACCCTCCTCAACAAAGACACGGTTGCGGCTGTTCTGGCTTCTGCCCATAATAAAGTATCCGGCAACGGCTTTTGTGCCATCTTTGGATCTGCCGATCACAATTCCTCTTCCTGGATATGCATTTCCTTTTAATTCCTGTTCCAGTGATACTTTTTTCATCTTCTGATCTCCTTTTCAAGGTGGCTGGAATGGGATTTTCTGTTTTTGGATAAAAAAACAGACCCACTCCCCCAAGCATTCTTCTGCCCAGACGGTCGGCCTCTTCTCACGCTATACTCCCTGTGGTCATTTCCACTTCCGTCAGTCGTATAACTGCCTTTACCTTAACATGGAAAATCCCGCCTGTCAAGGGACGAAGCGGGATTTTCTCAAAATCAGTTTTTTAAATTTTCTTTGCGAGTGTCTCGCCTTTTTCTGTAATGTCCAGAAAACCGTCACTGTCGCGGACCAGACAGCCGTCTTCCCGCAGCATTTTGATGCCGGCCGAGATACTTGCCTGTGAATACCCCATATATCTGCAGATCATCGCATTTCGGACGTAGCCTTTGCGGAGTTTTAAAACATACGCCGCTTCCAGATAATCCACCCTCGATTCAGTTTCTTCATTTTTGTGTCTCCTGATTCTTTTGTAGTTACCTTATGGTAATCTCTGTTAGTTCTTACGAACCGCTATCTGGCATTATAGGGCGTAAGAAACAGAAATGTCAATGGAATTTTTCGAAAAAAAGAGAGCCTCTTTTAGAAGCCCTCTCTGTGACGCTCTTTCCTCAGTTCATACCGGCGTTTTCCGCCCTCCCACTCGGCCTCCTGCTCCGGGGATTCCAGAATCAGGCCCGGGACGGGAAGTGCGCGGCCGTTCTCGTCGATGGCCACCATCACCACGTAGGCACGGTTGATCATTTTCCGAATGCCGGTCGCAAGCTCTTCCACGTACGTGTCGACGCGCACCTCCATTGAGGTGCGTCCGACATACGTCACTCTTCCAACCAGTACGACGGTGTCGTTCAGAAAAGCAGGATGCTTGAAGTTCAGATTGTCGATGCACGCGGTGGTGATTTCGTGGCCGCAGTGGCGGCGTCCCACCAGACCGGCAAGCTCATCGATCCACGCGACCAGCTGGCCGCCGAACAGACGGCCATAGCCGTTGATATGGCGGTGCATCAGAAGATACGACTGCTCTGTCTCAGAATCTTTTACGCGTTTCTTTGCCATTTCTTCCATTTTACCAATACGCTCCTTTTCACATCCTGTTTTTTGTATCTTTATACGTTCGCAAGCGCCTGATCAAGGTCTGCAATGATATCGTTCACATCCTCGATGCCGACTGACAGACGGATCAGATCCGGCAGAACACCGGCTTCGATGAGCTGCTGATCGTTCAGCTGGCGATGGGTATGGCTTGCCGGGTGCAGAACGCAGCTTCTTGCATCGGCAACGTGTGTTACAATTGCTACCATTTTCAGGCCGTTCGTAAAACGCATCGCACCGTCTCTTCCGCCCTTTGGTCCGAAGCAGAGGACGCCGCAGGTTCCGTTCGGCATGTATTTTTCTGCCAGCGCATGGTATTTGCTGTCTGCAAGGCCTGCGTACTCAACCCATGCTACCTTCGGGTGGTTTTTCAGGAACTCTGCCACTTTCTCGGCATTTCTGCAGTGACGCTCCACGCGCAGGTGCAGGGTCTCCAGACCGACATTCGTCAGGAATGCATTCTGCGGGGACTGGCACGCTCCCATATCACGCATCAGCTGTGCGGTTGCTTTTGTGATATACGCTTTTTTACCGAATTTCTGCGTATAAATCACGCCGTGGTACGATTCGTCCGGTGTAGTAAGGCCCGGGAATTTGTCTGCATGCGCATCCCAGTCGAAGTTTCCGGAATCGACAATCGCTCCGCCGAGCGCCATTGCATGGCCGTCCATGTATTTTGTGGTGGAATGGGTGACAATATCTACACCGAACTCGAACGGACGGCAGTTGATCGGGGTTGCAAAGGTGTTGTCGCAGATCATCGGAACGCCGTGCTCATGTGCAAGTTTAACAAACTTGTCAATGTCAAGTACAACACCTGCCGGGTTGGAAATCGTCTCGGCAAAGACAGCTTTGGTGTTCGGCTGGAATGCTTTTTCCAGCTCCTCTGCCGGCGCATCCTGGTCCACGAGGATAGTCTCGATGCCGAATCGTTTTAAGGTAACGGCGAGCAGGTTGGAGGTTCCTCCGTAAACCTTTGCCGCGCAGACAACGTGGTCGCCTGCCTCACAGATATTGGTAACAGCAAGCATCGTTGCCGCCTGGCCGGAAGATGTGAGCATGGCTGCCACGCCGCCCTCCAGATCGCAGATTTTCTGTGCTACGACGTCGTTCGTCGGGTTCTGCAGACGGGAATAGAAATATCCCTCCTCCTCCAGATCGAACAGTTTTCCCATTTCCTCGCTGGTTGCATATTTGAATGTTGTGCTCTGGTAAATCGGAAGTACACGCGGCTCACCGTTTTTCGGCTGCCATCCTCCCTGTACACAGATTGTGTCCTGGCTGTATCCCATAATTTTTCTCCCTTCTGTAAGTGAAACCGGTCCACCGGGCCGATTTCTGCTGTGCTCAGCGCCATAATAATACCCCCACCCGGGATGCCCGGGCGAGGGTATCACTTTTTCCTATTATAACTCTGTTTGTTCTTTCCTGCAACTATATGCGCACAGATTTAGGAGAGATATTCATCCACATATTTCTGGATATTGGAAGCATTCACAATCTTCTGCGCCTGGCCGTCCTCCACAACGAGAAGAGTCGGTGCCTGCATGATGCCGTACTGTGCGGCAAGATCCGGGTGACGCTCTGCGTCGATCACCTCATACTGCTCCTCGGCGAGCATTTCTTTTGCCATTTTGCAGTTCGGGCAGGTGCTTGTCGTGAACAGGTACATGCCGTCTTCCTCGATTTTATCTGCTGCTGCAGCGGCTTTCGGCTCTTCTTTTCCAGCGGCCTGCTCTGCCAGTTTCTCTGCTGCGCCGTACGATTTCATTTTCTGCTCCGGCGATTTGGAGTGGATGATATCATATACAGTTCTGTTCTTGTACTCCTGGCGTTTTCCGTCGTTCCAGTTCTTGACCGGACGGTAATATCCCGTGATACGGCTGTAAACCTCTGCCTCTTTTCCACAGATCGGACATGTAAAATGCTCGCCGGCGAGATAGCCGTCGTTCGCACAGACAGAATACGTCGGGGACAGCGTGTAGTACGGCAGTTTGTAGTTCTCTGCAATCTTCCGCACAAGGGAAGCTGCTGCTTTCCAGTCCGGCAGTTTTTCGCCAAGGAACGCATGGAATACAGTTCCCGAGGTGTACAGCGTCTGCAGATCATCCTGAATATCAAGCGCAGAGAAAATATCCTCGGTATAGTCCACCGGCAGATGGGAGCTGTTGGTGTAGTACGGGGTATCTCCCTCATGGCCTGCGGTCTTGATATCCGGCCATTTTGCACGGTCGTGTTTTGCCAGACGGTATGCGGTCGACTCCGCCGGAGTTGCCTCAAGGTTGTACAGATCGCCGTACTCCTCCTGGTAATCAGAAAGACGCTCTCTCATATGGTTCAGAACTTCTTTCGTAAACTGCTGTGTCTTCGGATCCTCCAGACCCTTTCCGAGCCATGCGGCATTTAAGCCGGCCTCGTTCATACCGATCAGACCGATGGTTGAGAAGTGGTTCTCAAACGTTCCAAGGTACCGTTTCGTATATGGATACAGTCCCTCGTCCAGAAGGCGGGTAATGACCTCACGTTTCGTCTTTAACGAACGTGCGGCAATATCCATCATATGATCGAGACGGCGGTAGAACTCTTTCTCATCTTTGGACTGATATGCGATACGCGGCATATTGATGGTGACAACGCCGACCGATCCGGTGCTCTCGCCGGAACCGAAGAATCCGCCGGTTTTCTTTCGAAGCTCACGCAGATCCAGGCGGAGACGGCAGCACATGGAGCGCACGTCGCTTGGTTTCATATCGCTGTTGATGTAGTTGGAGAAGTACGGGGTACCGTATTTTGCAGTCATTTCGAACAGCAGACGGTTATTCTCCGTATCGGACCAGTCAAAATCGGATGTGATGGAGTAGGTCGGGATCGGGTACTGGAAGCCTCTTCCGTTGGCATCTCCCTCGATCATCGTCTCGATGAACGCTTTGTTGACCATATCCATCTCTTTTTTACAGTCTTTGTACTTGAAGTCCATCTCCTTACCGCCGACGATCGCCGGAAGCTCCGCGAGGTCATCCGGTACGGTCCAGTCGAGTGTGATGTTGGAGAACGGTGCCTGGCTTCCCCAGCGGCTCGGTGTGTTGACGCCGTAGATAAACGCCTCGATGCACTTCTTCACTTCGCCGTAGCTTAAGTTGTCCACTTTGACGAACGGCGCCAGATACGTATCAAATGAAGAAAATGCCTGCGCACCTGCCCACTCGTTCTGCATAATGCCGAGGAAGTTGACCATCTGGTTGCACAGAACCGAGAGATGTCTTGCCGGAGAAGAAGTAATCTTTCCGTTGATGCCGCCAAGTCCTTCTTTGATGAGCTGTTTTAACGACCATCCTGCACAGTAGCCGGTCAGCATCGACAGGTCGTGGATGTGAATATCCGCGTTGCGGTGTGCCTCGGCGATCTCGTCATCATAAATCTCTGATAACCAGTAGTTGGCTGTGATCGCGCCGGAATTGCTTAAGATCAGACCGCCGACAGAATACGTTACGGTCGAGTTCTCTTTGACACGCCAGTCCTCTACTTTTACGTAGCTGTCCACGATCTCTTTGTAGTCTACGATCGTCGATTTCATGTTGCGGATTTTTTCCCTCTGCTTGCGGTACAGAATGTAAGCTTTTGCCACTTCTGCGTAGCCGCACTGGATCAGCACGTTCTCCACGCTGTCCTGAATTGCCTCCACTGAAATTTTTCCGTCTTTGATCTTGGACTGAAAGTCCGCTGTTACGCGCAGTGCCAGCATCTGAAGCATGTCATCGCTGAACTGCATATCTTTTGCGCCGAATGCTTTTCCAATCGCATCGGTAATCTTTTTCATCTGGAACTCTGCAATCGTTCCGTCTCTCTTTTCTACCTGAAACATGGAATCCCTCCTGTTAATTCAACCGTTTCTGCAAGGCCTTTTTAAGGTTCCACTCTTTGCAGTGTCTGAACCATATGATAGCAGAGCATGTTTCTCCCGTCAATAGTAAAAAGTACCATATCTAGTGTGAAATTTTCTAACATCACTAGATATGGTACTTTTACTTGTGTTCTGTCCCTTCCATTTTTCGGCGCTGTACGGCGCTTAAAGGGATGTACTGCCGTTTTTAAGCCCGCTTGCCATACCTCTATACCCTCGGATAGATATCCTTCGGTACATAGGCTTTTACGCGGATGCCTTCCGGCAGATATTCTTCTTCGAGCAGAATTCCGTATCCGCGGATCAGTGAAATCGTTCCCGCCTTATCGTACGGATAGAGGCGCTCGATATAGATTTTTCCCTCCATCATCCACGAGGAGAGTAAATTTTTGAGGTCTTCGAGTCCCTGTCCTGTTTTGGCAGAGACCGCAAGGCTCGCGTCTGCCCGGAAATCTTTTACAACCACCGGGGCGAGAAGCTTATCCTGCTTGTTCAGCAGGGTGACGATCTTTTTGTCCTCAACTTTCAGTTCCCGCAGCGTATCGTACACGACCTGCATCTGCAGCTCCATCTGCGGATTTGACGTGTCCACAACGTGGAGAATATAGTCGGCATACCGTGCTTCCTCCAGCGTACTGCGGAATGCATCGATCAGATGATGTGGCAGCTTATTGATAAATCCAACCGTATCGGTCAGCAGGATTTCCTGTCCATCCGGAAGGGTCAGTGACCGCGTCGTCGTATCCAGCGTGGAAAACAGCATTGCATCTGCCAGAATTTTCGATCCTGTCAGTGCATTTAAAAGACTGCTCTTTCCCGCTGACGTATAGCCTACGAGCGCCGCTACCGGGATTTTGGAACGTTTTCTGCCTTCACGAAGGAGCTCTCTGTGCTGGCGTACTTCCTCAAGCTCACGTTTTAACTGCGTAATACGCGTGCGGATCAGGCGCCGGTCGGTTTCCAGCTTTTTCTCTCCCGGTCCTCTCGTACCGATTCCGCCGCCGAGACGGGAAAGCGATGTGCCAAGGCCGGAAAGTCGGGACGCACGGTACTTTAACTGGGCCAGCTCAACCTGGATTTTACCCTCGCTGCTCACGGCGCGCGCCGCAAAGATATCCAGGATCAAAAGCGTACGGTCCATGATCTTGCATTCCAGTGCTTCCTCCAGCCCTTTTAACTGGATCGAGGAGAGCTCATCGTCGCAGATGATGCCCGTCGCATCGCAGGCGCGCACCAGAATTTTCAATTCCTCTAATTTTCCTTTTCCGATGTACGTTCCCGGATGAATGGCCTCCCGCACCTGCACCAGGCGGCCCTCCACCTTCGCACCGGCGGTGCTGGCCAGTTCCGCCAGCTCGTCGAGCGATTCTTCTGCGTTTGCGCCGCCGTTTTCCTGTACGCCGACCAGAATCACGCGCTCCTGTTCTTCTCTTAAATCAAACAATCCAACTTCCTCCGTCTGTTATCGGTTCTGGAGAAACGTATTTTCCCGCTGCGCCGCGGTGTTTTCCGGGTATGCTGCCAGAAAATCCGCCATCAGCGACTTCGCGGTATCAAAATCCGCCCGTTTTTCATAGGATACAATCTGGTTGAACAGCAGATTTTCCCGGTCGGAATCCTCTGCCGTTTTGAGTCCTTCCTCGATATACGAGAGTGCACTGTCCGTGTCGTTTTCCGCAAGTGCGCAGAGCGCCAGCCCGTTGTTTGCTGCCGCCGCAAAGCCATCTGTCGAAAGATACGAAGAAAACAGTGCTTTCGCCTCGTCGTTCTGACCATTGGAAAGGTAAACCTCGCCGAGCATTTCCATCGCCGCGCTGCTGCCGTCCTTCATTGCCTTCGAGAACGCTTTGACCGCCTCGTCCTGCTCCTCCAGATAGTAATATGCGCAGCCGATGTTATAATAATCCTCGGTCGTTTTCGGCTCAATCTTCACTGCCGCTTCGAGGTAACGGTCTCCGTCCGCCTTCATGCTGCTCTCCTGATACAGCTCGTAAATGTCAAGGCAGAGCTGATAGCTCTCCTTCGTCTCCACTGCCGCATCAAAATCCACCTTCGCCTGCTCGTAATTCTTCTGCAGGAAGTACGCGCGTCCCCTAAGGAACAGCGCATCGGCATCGGCCTTTTCTTCCTGAATATTGGTGCAGATCTCAATGGCTCCATCCAGATCTCCGGCCTGTACGCAGGTTTCCGCCTCGTAATACATGACATCGCGCGAAAACTCCGCGTCTTTGTGCTTCATGCTCGAAAGACTGCTCTTGAAAGCCTCTTTTGCCTTGTCATACTCCTGGCTTTTCAGATAAGCGATGCCGAGCGACCGGTAGCTCTCCGCCAGTCGGTCGCCTGCCTTTACGGCTCCCTCCAGCATCGCAATCGACGTTACGTAGTCCTTCTGTTCGAGCGCCTCGATGCCCTTTTTATAAAGCTTTGAATTTTTATTTTCACAGCCGCCAAGCACCATTGCCGCCGCCAGAAAAAAGATTACCAGTCTTTTTTTCATTCTGTCACAAGTCCTTCTTTATGCATCACAGAAACAACCTGGTCTACGTATTTTGCACACGTTGCGTCGTCCGGTGCTTCCACCATGACACGGATCACCGGCTCGGTGCCGCTCTCTCTTACGAGGATGCGTCCGTCATCGCCCAGGGCCTCTGCTACGTCTTCTACTGCTTTCTGTACTGCCGGGTTGGCCTTTGCAGCTGCTTTGTTTGCCACGCGGACATTCTTTAAGAGCTGCGGGTAAATCACTACCTCGGCTGTCAGGGTGCTGAGCGGGAGTTTCTTATCTATCAGCACTTCCATCACCATCAGGGAGGTCAGGATTCCGTCACCGGTCGTCGCGTGCTTGCTGAAAATGATGTGGCCGGACTGCTCTCCGCCGAGAGAATAGCCGTTTGCCATCATGTTCTCGCACACGTATTTGTCGCCGACTGCCGTCTTCTCATACCGGATACCGGCGCGGTCACACGCTTTGTAAAGACCGAGGTTTGACATGATCGTGGTCACGATCGTATCTCCGTTTAACTGGCCTTTTTCTTTTAAGTATTTACCGCAGACGTACATGATCAGGTCTCCGTCTACCACATTTCCCAGCTCATCGACAGCGATGCAGCGGTCTGCGTCTCCGTCGTAGGCAAATCCGACATCGAGGTGTTTCTCTCTTACATATTTCTGAAGCTCTTCGATGTGGGTGGAACCACAGCCGCGGTTGATGTTTGTTCCGTCCGGCTCGTTGTGGATCACATATGTCTTGGCGCCGATGGCATCAAACACGCTCTTGGCTACGGAAGAGGCACTTCCGTTGGAGCAGTCGAGTCCGACTCTCATGTTTTTAAAGGATTTTGTCGGAATCGAGATCAGGTGTCCAATGTAGCGGTTTCTTCCGGCTGCAAAATCCACGGTGCGTCCGATGTCTTCTCTCGTTGCGAACGGGATCTTCGGTGTTCCGTCGTCGATGTAGGCTTCGATCTGCGCTTCGATGTCGGCTTCCAGTTTCTGTCCCAGGCCGTTGATGACTTTGATTCCGTTGTCATAGAACGGGTTGTGGCTGGCGGAGATCATAATTCCGCAGTCAAAGTTTTCGGTACGGACAACATAGGAAACGCTCGGGGTGGTCGTTACGTGCAGCAGATAAGCGTCTGCTCCCGATGCGGTCAGTCCTGCTACCAGCGAATATTCGAACATGTAGCTGGAGCGTCTGGTGTCTTTTCCAATGACGATCTGTGCTTTGTGGTCTTTTCCGAAATACCATCCGAGGAATCTTCCCACTTTATATGCATGCTCAACCGTCAGATCAATGTTTGCTTCTCCGCGAAATCCATCTGTTCCAAAATATTTACCCATGGTATGCTCCTTTCCCCTTTCGGGCAGAAAGCGTGTTTGAAATTTTTTGCAATCATTCAAACACGCTTTTTCTGGTTATTCACTCAAATAACAAAATATCGTAATTAGTCGTACAGCTTCTCGCTGTATACGCCGTCCGCAATCAGTTTGCGGAATGCTTCTGTTACGGAAGCTTTGTCTTCCTGATACGTTACGCCGAACCACTCTGCGTCGGTCGGAAGAACTTTTACTTCTGCTTTTCCTGCGTGCAGCAGCTCGTCGATGTAGATCGGAAGGAGGTACTCGCCTTTTACATCTCCCTCTTTCTGTGCAGAAAGGAATTCAACAAAGCCTTTCTCCAGAAGATCAATGAACTCCGGCTGCAGTCCCCACATGTTCATGGAAACAAGGGAGTTTTTGTCGATCGGATCAACCGTTCCGTCTTCTTTTTCAACGCCTGCGCCCTCTGCGGTCTTTACAATGTTTTTCGTCTCGTTGACACCGGTCAAGTTTCCGTTTTCATCAACGACGCAGACACCTCTTGTAACACCGCCGTTGTCACTTAAGGTGTTTCCAAGCACGAATCCTGCCATGGAGATCGGCATAACTTCATCCACATCATGCTCCTGTACGAGGTAGTCGTGCAGTTTTACGAACGGATCTTTTCCGTAATAGTCATCAGCATTGATAACAGCAAACGGCTCTTTTACAAGACCTTTGCAGGCAAGAACGGCCTGGCCGGTTCCCCACGGTTTGGTACGGCCTTCCGGTTTTGCAAAGCCTGCCGGCAGATCATCGAGCTCCTGGAATGCATATTCCACCTCTGTGATTTTGCTGATGCGGTTGCCGATGACTTCCTTGAAATCTTTCTCCAGATCCTTGCGGATGATGAAGACTACTTTGTTGAAGCCGGCTTCCAGTGCATCGTGGATGGAATAATCCATGATGATCTCCCCGTTTGGTCCTACTGGCTCAAGCTGCTTGATTCCCTTTCCAAATCTGCTGCCGATTCCGGCTGCCATGATCACAAGTGCTGTTTTCTTCATAGCGTTTTTCCTTTCTCTTTTCCCCTTTTTTCTCTTGTTTATTCTATCAACAATCGATCCTGTAGACCAATCGTGATTCGCAGCGTTTATTATTATGCTTCTTCCTGCATGCTGCTCAGCTTTGCGGCCTGATCGGCTGCAATCAGACTGTCGATGATTTCATCCAGATCACCGTTCATGATGGCGTCCAGTTTGTATAAGGTCAGTTTGATTCTGTGATCCGTCACACGTCCCTGTGGGAAGTTGTACGTACGGATCTTCTCGGAGCGGTCTCCCGTTCCGACCTGGCTCTTTCGAAGTTCGGCCATCTCATCGTGCTGTTTCTGCTGCTCTAAGTCGTACAGACGGGCACGCAGAATCTTCAGTGCCTTGTCCTTATTCTTTAACTGTGATTTCTCATCCTGGCAGGAAATGACGATGCCGCTCGGGAAGTGGGTCAGACGGACTGCTGAGTCGGTCGTATTGACACACTGGCCGCCGTTTCCGGAAGCACGGAATACATCGAATTTGTAATCTTTCGGGTCGATCTGTACTTCGACGTCGTCCACCTCCGGCATGATCGCTACGGTCATGGTTGAGGTATGGATTCTTCCGCCGGACTCGGTTTCCGGCACACGCTGTACGCGGTGCGTGCCGCTCTCGTACTTCATCCGGGAGTACGCGCCTGCTCCGTTGATCAGAAGTGTTGCGTCTTTAAAGCCGCCGATTCCGTTTTCATCGGCGCTGGTCAGCTCTGTTTTCCAGCCGCGGCTCTCTGCGTATTTGATGTACATACGGCAGATTTCTGCGGTAAAGAGTGCCGCCTCGTCTCCGCCGGCACCTGCGCGGAACTCTACGATAACGTTCTTGTCATCGTTCGGGTCTTTCGGCAGAAGCAGGACTTTGAGCTCCTGCTCCAGCTCCTCTACGCGTTTTTTTGCATCGGAGAGCTCTTCTTTCAGCATTTCGCGCATCTCTTCGTCGGATTCCTCCTCGAGAAGCATCAGGCTCTCTTCGATGGTCTGTTTCTGTGTTTTATAGTCCTTATATGCGTCTGCGATCGGCTGGAGTTCTGCCTGCTCCTTCATCAGCTTCTGGAACTTCGCCGCATCGGCAGCGACGTCCGGCTCGCTTAACTGATTCAGTACCTCCTCGAGACGCATGAGGATATCATCAAGTTTATCAAACATAAAATGACTGCTCCTTTTTGCTGTTTTCGTCTGTTTATGATGTCATTATGGTGTCAAAATTAAAATTCATTTCTGTCAGGGTTCTTTGTGCCAGATACCGGTCACCACGCGGTCCAGGCCTGCCAGATCTTTCAGAACCTGTACATCGGCAAAGCCGTGGGTTTCCATCAGCTCCCTCACTTCATCTCCCTGATCGTATCCAATTTCAAAACAGAGCTTTCCGCCCTCTTTTAAATAGCTTCCTGCCTGCTCTGTAATCTTCCGGTAAAAGACAAGACCGTCCGCACTGCCGTCGAGTGCCATCCGCGGCTCATGGTCGCGCACCTCCGGCATCAGCGTTTCAATCACATCCGTGCGGATATACGGCGGATTGCTTGCGATCACATCGAAGGTTCCCTCGATGTTTTCAAATAAGTTGCTCTTTACGAACGATGCCCGTCCGCCCGCCTGTGCGCCGTTCTTTTCCGCAACCTGTAAGGCTTTCTCGGAGAGATCCGCGCCGATTCCCGTGCAGTCCTCTCTCGTCACAAGAAGCGATATGAGGATGCATCCCGAACCGGTGCAGAGATCGAGAATCCGTGCATCTTTTGGAAGGCCGCGGAGCGCTTCCTCCACAAGAATCTCGGTGTCCTGCCGCGGAATCAGTACATGCTCATTCACAAAAAACGGGATTCCGTAGAACCACGCCTCTCCGGTCAGCTGCTGCAGCGGAATGTGTTCGCCGCGCTTTCTGACCAGCGCTTCGTACTGCTCCTGCTGTTCTTTTGGCATTTCATCTTCACTGTGTACAAAGTAGGTGCTGTGGCTGATCCCGCAGACATGTTCCAGTAAAAGCCATGCGTCCTGCCGGGCTTCCTCCACCCCCTGCTTTTGTAAGTACAGAATAGCGGATTCCAGTGCAGATTTCAAGTTTTTTCTATCGTGCACACTCATCGGTCACGGCTCCTCATGTTCTTTCTTTTCGGTTTTGGCCGGGTACGTATAACCAAAGTTTTCGTTCAGGTACGCTCTCCAGTCAAACACAGCCTCCACAGCGGCGATCGCAACCTCTGCCATCTCGGCATCCGGCTCGCGCGTCGTCAGGTGCTGCAGCATCAGGCCCGGTTTACTGATCAGGTTGACCAGTTTATTGTCACTTTTTCCCGCCAGGCGGATAATTTCATACGAAACGCCCGCGATCACCGGAATGAGAAGCAGGCGGATCACAATTTTCAGCACCGGGGAATCGACCCGGATGAACATGAAAAAGATGATGCTGATGACGATGACGTACATAAGAAAGCTCGTTCCGCAGCGCTTGTGCTCCCGGGAACTCTTTAAGACGTTTTCCACGTTCAGTTCCAGACCGTGCTCGACGCAGTTGATGCATTTATGCTCGGCGCCGTGGTACATAAACACGCGCTGAATGTCTTCCATACGGGAAATGGCTGCCAGATAGCCGAGGAACAGTGCCACACGCGCAAAGGCCTCTGCCACCGCGGTCAGTGTCGTTCCGGCTCCCGCTTTGTGCAGCAGTTCGGACAGGAAGTACGGCACCATCAGAAAGAGAACGACGGCGATGACAACGGAAAATGTGACGGTTCCGTACATCATCAGCCTGTCTGTCTTTTCTTTTTTCGCTTTCTGCTGCTCCTCTTCCTCTTTCGTCGCCGGCTTTTTCTTTTCCTCCTCCTCGTCCTCATAGAACGAAGCGGAGTACATAAGGGAACTCATGCCGACGATCATCGAATCGGCAAAGCTGAAGACACCGCGCAGAATCGGAACTTTTAAAAGCCCCTTGTGCTTTGTCAGCGGCTTGTGCTGCTCTACTTTAACCTCAATCTCCCCGTCCGGCCGGCGTACTGCGACGGAATAGCGGTCCTTGTTCATCATCATGACGCCTTCCATCACGGCCTGGCCGCCAATATTGGATGATTTCATAATTTACGTTTACCTCCTCAAAGGGGATTTTCTGCATCCGTAACGCAAGAACGGGCTGAGATCTTCCAACCTCAGCCCGTTTTTCATCTTGCTTGATTCAATTCTTATTTCATGCCGTATTTCTTGTTGAACTTCTCGATACGTCCACGAGCTGCAGCAGCTTTCTGCTGGCCAGTGTAGAACGGATGGCATTTAGAACAGATCTCAACGTGGATCTCTTTCTTGGTAGAACCTGTTACGAAAGTATTTCCGCAGTTGCAGGTAACAGTTGCCTGATGGTATTCTGGATGGATTCCTTCTCTCATTTTATTCACCTCTTCTTAATATTGTTATCTTCTCAGATTTACTCTGATGATTTCGTATTTCAGGCTGACAAAATCTCATCAACCTTGCACAGCTTTCTCATTGTATCACACAATTTTGAAAATTGCAAGCCTTATACTATTTTTTGTTTCTTTAAAATTTGAATCAGTTCGCCGTTGTTTCTGGTGCGGGCAAACATGTTCAGAATATTTTCCACGGCTTCCTCGGATTTCATGCCGTTTAATGCCTTCCGCATATTGTAAACGGCCTCCTGCTCATCCGGTGTCAGAAGCAGATCTTCTCTTCTTGTTCCCGATTTGGCTATGTCGATGGCCGGGAAGACGCGGCGTTCCTGCAGTTTCCGGTCGAGCACGAGTTCCATGTTTCCGGTGCCTTTGAATTCCTCGTAAACGACATCGTCCATCTTGCTTCCGGTGTCCACAAGCGCCGTTGCAAGAATCGTCAGGCTTCCGCCCTCGCGCATGTTTCTGGCCGCGCCGAAGAACCGTTTCGGCATGTAGAGTGCTGCCGGATCGAGACCGCCGGAAAGGGTACGGCCGCTCGGCGGAACGGTCAGGTTGTAAGCTCTGGCGAGACGTGTGATGCTGTCGATGAAGATCGTAACGTCTTTTTTACTCTCCACAAGACGTTTCGCGCGCTCAATGACCATCTCGGACACGCGTTTGTGGTGCTCCGGCTGCTCATCGAAGGTGGAATAGATGACTTCCACATTCGATCCCTGAATCGCTTCTTTAATGTCGGTGACCTCCTCCGGACGCTCGTCGATCAGAAGGATGATCAGATACATCTCCGGATTGTTCCGCAGGATGGATTTTGCCGCATCCTTCAAAAGCGTCGTTTTTCCGGCTTTCGGCGGGGAGACGATCATGCCTCGCTGGCCTTTTCCGATCGGGCTTACAAGATCCACGATCCGCATCGCCATGCTTCCGCCCGGGCGCTCAAGGCGCAGCCGCTCATCCGGGAAGACCGGTGTCATATCTTCGAAATTGCCGCGGCGCATGATCTGGTCGAGCGGCAGATTGTTGACGCTCTTTAAGTATAAAAGGGCGCTGAATTTTTCGGTTGCGGACTTTACTCTCGTGTTTCCACGGATGATATCTCCCGTTTTCAGTCCGAAACGGCGGATTTGGGACGGGGAAACGTAGACATCGCTGTCGCCCGGCATATAGTTGTCGGAGCGGATAAATCCAAATCCGTCCGGCATGACCTCGAGGATGCCGCAGGCCTCCTGGCCGCTGTCGAGCGTGCTGGTTTCCTGACGCGGTTCCTGTCTCGTCTCTGGTCTTGCTTCCTGACGCAGCGGCTCCTGTCTCATTTCCTGCCCTGCTTCCTGACGCGGCTCCTGTCTTTGCTCTTCCTCACGGTTATTCTGATTATAATTCCGTGGTTCCTGAAATCTACGCTCATTGAAACGCGGCGCTCTTGGACGGTACTCCTGGCGCTCTCCGTTTTCACTGCGCTCTTCCCGGCGGACATACCGCGGTCTCTGGTACGGGCGCGCGGTGCCGTTTTCCGAGGTTTCCCGATTCTGGCGCTCCATACCGTCCTCCCGCTTTTCCTGCGGTTCCTGATTCTGATCCTGTACAGTTTCCGTCTTTTTTTCCTCTTTTAGAACCGCCGGCTCTTCCATGTTTTTCTGGTTTTCTTTCTGATCTTCTTCCAGCATCCGCTCAATCAGCGCTTCTTTCCGCAGGGTGGAAATCCCCTTCATGTTTCTGGATTTTGCCAGCGCTTTCAGCATGCTCAAAGGCAATGACTCATACTTTTCTCTTGTCATACCATTTTTCCTCTATCTATTCTCTATTTGATTTTCGGTTCTGTTTGGAGTTTTTAAGATATTTGATGCGCGAATATTTTTGCTGCAATTATTTAGAATCTGATTTTTATCATTTTACTGCTGTGGATTTTTCGTTACTGTTCACTCAGCAGTGAAACACTTGCTGTTTCGCTGCGTAAGAAAGTGATTCAGGTGTGAGCAGCCCTCCTTTTGCGAAGCAAAACTTTAAATGAGGGCTGCGAATGTTACAGTTCGCAGGGAACCTGTGAACTGTAACGATTTTTCTGCGGTTAGTGGGACTCGAACCCACACGCCGAAAGGCACAGGAACCTAAATCCTGCACGTCTGCCAATTCCGTCATAACCGCATATTATTTTTTCAAGAAAAGAAAAACCCCATAGAAAACCTCCATGGGCGTTTTCTATGGGTTATTTAGTGAAGCATCGGGGATTCGAACCCCGGACAACTTGATTAAAAGTCAAGTATTCTTATTCCCTAAGATGCCCGCAAATACGCCATTCTTGAGAAAATTTGTGACACAAAAATGACACATTTGATATTAACACACACTTGCCAGTGTGTCAAACAAAAAAAGTCGTGCCATTTTGACACGACTCTTTTTTTATTCGCAAAACGTGATATCGGCGCCTGCATCGCCCTCATACTCTTCTGCGGCCTCCTCCGCCTCTTCGTAAGTTTCGACTTTTGCGATCGTTTTCCGCGTTTCTTTGTCGACCACGAAAATTTCCATTGGAGTAAACTTCCAAATATCTCCGCCTCCGATCCACTCGCCGTCTTCGTCATATTCGTTTTCCTGGATCGAAAACTCTTCGACCGTGAAGAGACTTCCGGATGCGTAAACATCCGTTTTGTATTTTTTCAATTCCTTTTCGGCTTCCTCTTTGGTTCCGAATGAAGCAATTTTTTCCGGATCCACATCGTACATCGTGCATCCTTCCTTGATTTCATCCCTTTCTTTCCAGCTGATTTCTGCTGTTGTTTTTACGATTTCAAATTTTTTCATTTTCTTATCTCCTTTTTTCTCTTTACTATTTTTTAAGTCATTGTCGATCAGTTCATTTATATACTGATTAACACTTTTCCCTTTTTGTGCAGCCCTATTTTTAATAACTTGTTTGCTTCCCGCCGGAACAACCAAGTTTATTCGATCGTATTTCTTCTTTATGTAATTGTTGATGTATTCAATTTGATTAAATTCCTTTGTTTCTCTCATAATTACCGCCTTTATATCAAAGAGTCTGCAAGCGCCGCAGCGTTGTCTGTTTTAACTATTATACCGTTTCCATATTTATTACTTCCAACGAATTATCTTCCAGCCATTCGCAAATATCCTGCACTACTGCATAAGCATCTTCGTACCCATAGGAGGCATTGCTCCAGGTATAACAATCATTGTATTCGTCAAACCAGATTTCTACAGATTCTCCATTTGATAAATTAATTCTAATTGTAATATCTTCTGCGCATCCCATTTCTTCGACAACATATTTGTTAATATATTCGATTTGGTTAAATTCTTTTGTTCTGCTCATTTTTGTTGTCCTCCTTGTCTTTGGTTATCTCCCTGTTGTTGATTATAATATAGCACATATTGCGTAATATGTCAACACATATTGCGCAATATTTTTATTTTTTTTTGCAATAAAAAAAGGCGTAGGGAAAATCCCCACGCCTCTTGATATCTTTTATATTTTTTACTGGCGGTTACACCATTCCTGCAAAGCCTTGACCATCGCTGACGGGTAGCTGATCACGCCGTCTACCGGTGTGCCGAGCTTTTTCTGGAGCGCGCGGATGGTCTGCGGTCCGATATAGCCGTCTTCTGTGGTTCCAGCCCATTTTTGCATAGCTCTGATCAGGTCAGAGCCGCCGGACAGTTCGTCAGACCATTCGGCCGCCGCGATGCCGGCGCAGTATTCTTTGTTAGCTGTTGGCTGATCGCTGATCACGCCGTCTACTCCGGTTTTAAAAATCTCCTGCAAGCGTTTGGTCAGCTCCGGTCCCCATACTCCATCAACTGATATCGCTTTTGCGGCCGGCTTCTGAACGGATGCTGTACCGCCGTAGGTACAGTATTTTTTATGGCAATTGATCCATCCTGCGCCCGAGAGCAGTTTTCCCCAACTTCCATTCTGGATTTTGGTGATAGTATAGCTGCCCTGATCCCGGATTACTCCGACGATCTTACTGTCTGCATTCGGCGCGATACGGATGTTTAATTCCGTGTCATTGACCTTGTAAACTCCTGGCTTATATATCTCCTCGCCGGATGTATTGTTTCCAGAAGACTCTGAGCTACCGCCGCTGATCAGCTTCTTGAATCTCGTCCAGTCGCCTTTTGCAATGATCTGCGACGGGCAGTTTTTGCTGCAGATATCGAGATGTCGATAGACTTTGGATGCCGGGATGCCTGTTTCTTTCATTAGCTGCCGTACAAGCTCCACAGTGTTCTGAAACGCTTTCTCATAGTTATATCCGCCCTGCACGCACATTTCCACACCGATGCTGTTACGGTTGCCATAAGAGCCGAACAGGTTGCCGTTTCCGTAGTTGATGCCAACGTGCCAGCATCCGAGGTTGTGCGGCGCGGCCTGATAGGCAGTGTCGCTGTCATCCACGTAATAATGAGCCGACATGCCAGAAAAATTCCCGTCATGCTGTGCTCTGGCATGAGCGCGGGCATTGGCAGTTGGCTCAAAATTGTCTGTGTTATGTACAACAATACACTGTGGGTTGTTGTACGTATAGGTGTTCTGGCTGCTGATGTATGATCTGTCAATCTTCATTGTTTCTCCTTCTGCCAAGCGAATTGCGCCGGCGCAAAACCTCACTCTGTTTTCTTTTCCTGTTCCTGGTTGATTGCTTTATCTGCGACTTCCAGCCCCTTGGTCAGGACAATTGGTACATTAAATCCAGCTTCCACAAAATTTTCAATAATTGACCGAATTTCATTCACCAGCAGTGATGCTAAGACAAACCACCCCAACAATGTTGTGATTTTGAGGTCAATCCCGATTGTATTGCCAATTTCAACAAAAGCCGTGCTCGCTCCAAACGCTACTACAATCATAAGCCAGTACCCGAGTTTCTTGAGTACCCCTTTCCAGCCCGCGCTGGAGCTCTCTTTGTGGGCAATTCTGCTTTTCATCCAGCCCGTAAGCCAGTCCGCTACGTTCAGGCCGAGAAAAAGTGCAAACAGGATCCAGTGTGGCCCCAACAGATACGACAGCACCGCTACCACGCTGCCTACTGCAGCGTTATAAGAGTCAATAATTTTCATGATTTTTCTCCTTTTTCTTCTTATTTTATGTGTTAAAAATAGGACCTCCGCGCGGGGTCCTGCTCTAATCTCAGTCATATTTTCTCCTTCAAAAAATGAGAGCGGAAATCCGCTCTCACACAATGCACCGTCTGTGGTCCCGCTTTAAATTGGCTCTCGATACCTGAGCATAGACCATGGTGGTGTTAATATTTACGTGCCCGAGGAACTGCTGTACCTCTTCGATTGGCATTCCTCGATCCAATCCATCTGTCGCTGTCGTGTGTCTGATCAGATGCGGATACACTCTCCGCCCGATTTTAGACATCTCTCCCAACTGCCGCACCCTTTTCTCAATCGCCGGCTTCTTCAGCCGGCCGTGAGGAGCGCGTTCTGAAACAAATAAGGCTGGGTTATCATCATTTCTTGTCGCAAGATAATTTTTCAGCGCAAGTTCGGCCCGTACATTAAGGCACGATGTGCGGTGCTTATCCCCCTTTCCAAAAAGATGCACGTCCTTCTGCTCAAAATCTATGTCTGTAATGTTCAGACGTTCCAGCTCCGTCACGCGGCATCCGGTACTGTACAGCATCTCAATCATGGCCTTGTCTCTGAGCGTCTCGCACGCATTTCTCACCCGTTCCAGTTCCATTCCGGATAGTGGCTTTCTTTGTGCTCGCTCGTACTTAATCGCCTTGATATTTCGGCATGGGTTGCTTCCGATGTATCCTTCGTTGGCCGCCCACTCCAGGAATGTGTGAATAATGACTCGGCGATTATCCAGCGTGGCATTGCTGATTTTTCTTGTTTCCTGGGTCTGGTACAGATACACCCGAATATCGTTCGTCGTAATTTCCGTCAGCTGCTTATTGACCTGGAAAAAGAAATCCCGGAGGACCATGTTGTACAGTTCCAGCGAGCGGATGCTCAGTCCCTCGATTTTTCGTGTCGCAAAATAAATCTCATAGCATTCCGGAAGATATCCCTCGTATGGGACGATTTCCGTTTTTCTCGGCTCTATTTCGTAGTCCGACACAAAAATGGTCAATTTCTGATACACGATTTTAAGTGCATCATCCGGGATCTGGTTCACAAGCTTCGTCACGAATTCTTTCACAAACTGTTCGCGCATAAAAAAACCTCCTTGTGGGGTACCCAAAAGGAGGCGGATGTGTTATAATAATCACAGCCCCCTTGTGGGTGGGAGGAGCCGAACTTTTATGATTGGTAGTCAGGGAGTTCGGCTCCCATTTTTTGTTTTCTACCCTATCATTATAGCATATTTCACGCGCGATTTCTTCATTTTTTCGAATATATTTTCGATTTTCTCAGCAAATCTAATTAACTAAAACGAGGCGGCGCTTAGTCTGTTATGCCTACATATCCCAATATATCACTGCTTCTTGCTACCACTTACTCGCATCTGGTATAGTGGTCTCGAGGAGGTGGTTATCATGGCTCATCCACGCAAATCCGAAGAGGACAAGTACAAGAAAATGTCGATCAGCTTTGAACCGGAACAGCTTAAGCAGCTTATCTCATACTGCGAACGCGAGGAGCGTACCGCATCGTGGGTCATCCGCAAGGCTCTTTCCGAGTGGCTTGAGAAACATGATTCATGATTCTTTTCCAATGCTACCGATACCATTCTATGCATTTCGGATGGTATCAGTAGTTACCTTTCTAATCCTTTAAATAACATTCATAGCTGTATTTTTAGTACAATTTATTTCTCTAAGTCTTGCAGAGTCTAACTGATATTTGATAGAAGAAATATCTGATCTATAAGTAACATTAGCAATCATATCGTTAGTCTTAGGAGACGGCTGTAAAATATTAATAGCACAGTTGATATATTTAACCGCCTCAGTCTCCGAACCACTTCGGGCCGTGTTAATAACAGAGTGTAAAGTCGCTGTATTATGACCTCCGGGCATAACCAAAATACCGGTGCAAATGATCCGATAATTGATATTATGTCTCATGGGTTGCCAACCGTCCTCATAGTCAATAGACCAAACACCTAAAGGAGAATGACCGTTCTCGGCAAAAATATCACTTAATACGAAATTAGTACCTCCAGTCATAGAGATAGCGCTCGCGTGAGGATTACAAAATTTACAATTACTGATATAGCATCTATCCGGATCCACGCTAGGCCATACCCTAATAACATGAGGTGTATCGACTCTACCCTCATTAGAGGACGTAGGTGCACCATCTGGAAATCTAGCATTAACCTTAAAGTATACGGCGTTTTTCGGTAATAAATAAGTTTCGAGCGTCATTTGATGAGGCCTATACTCGATAAGGTTTTTATCGGTGTCAAACCAGTAAATTTCGTACCAACGAGTTGTTAAACCGTAAGTTGTTGCTTTATCCATTTTACCAACCTTATAATATTTCATATCGGTATAAGTAGACGGATTATCGGAGTAATTATATCCGAGTTTAAGAAAATCAGTATGATACCATTCGTCAGACTCATTAACTGTTAAACCTGTTGCGTCAAGTTTACCAGAAGTAAAATCACTATAACGGACACAACCTCTGACTGCACCGTCCAAACCGGTACCACTCCACTGATCGAAACCATTCATACGGGTACTAATATTAAATCCGACTGTATCATGAAAATCAATATTTCCAATCTTACATTTATAGGCACCTGTAGAAAAAACAAATGCGTTAACCTGTTCGCCGTAATCACCCTCTGTATATCCTAAATCAGACATTAATCGTCGCTCGCCGTAATAGTGCATATTTTTAACAACAGAGTTTTTACAGGACATATAATACTTATCCTCGATTTGATTTCCCTCATCGTCTGTAACCTTAAACCCGGAGAAAGAAAACATAATATAAGGATTTACAGAATGATCTGGACGACTATCAGTCGTATGACAATAATCATTATCGTCAACATAAATATACGAATTATTAAAGTCAACGGTAAAATCAGTAGGAATATAGCATTGCACACCAGACTTAAACGGTTTAATGTGATATGTGGTTTTAGGGAATACGACACCGTTATAACCGCTTGCGGCGGCCTCATCAATCGCACCGATAATAGCTTTTAAAGTCGCTACAGATGTACCACCTACAAGATGAGAACCGTTATAAATATAACTCTCAGACGGATAAAAGTAATTTTCGTTGACAGTCTCTGTCTCGGAAACCGTAATATCTAACGTACAAGTGATTGTAGTATTAGACGCTTTAGCGGTAATCGTAGCGGATCCGGAACTCTTAGCAATCAGAACACCGTAATAACATTCGATAACGGACGGATCGGAGGAAACATACTCGACATTATAGCTATTTTTGGTAATATCATACGGATAAACCATAGCTTCGATATTATACATATCTCCAACGTTAAGAGACTCGATTGGGTTAAGCCAATAAAGTGCCTCGACATAACTCATATTGTCCTCTACAGCCGGTTCACCTGGATCTACATTAGTAAATGTCCTATTCTCGCCATTAACGGTAATAGTATGCTCGCCTGACTCAATAGGGGTATTGATAAACTCAGGTAATCTTTCGCTTGATTTTACTTGATAAGCGGATGGAGATCCAAAACCAGTCATACCCTGAACGAAAGTCGACGAATTATACCATTGAGTATAATAAAGTAACATGATCTTTTCTCTCAGTTCGATAATTTCATCTTTCGTGAGAGCTCGATCGTAAACGATAAGTCGTTTAATTTTAGGAATATCATCGGTTTTTCCATTGAAAAGTCTAAGATTAGTCAACGCCGGATAATCGGCATAATTGTAATCAAATTCGCCAGGCATCATTTCATTAAATACCACGGAATATTTACTATTTTCCACATCAACCGACATAACGAAAAATACATTATGCAAATCTGTCATTAAAAGAGGATCTTTAGAAATATTCGCACGAGTATAAGCAAGCGGCAATGGTATATTATATTTTGTATTACCGTATTTCATAAATTCCTGTACGGGCAATAAAATTTTTGAAAATGTCGAAAAACCACATGAATAATCAGTTGAATTTTTACCAAAGCGTAACCCGTACATAGTATCATTGTTTCCAAAAATAACATGGGTAGCCTCATCAAAATCTCCTAACAAAACAATTGTACGGCTACCCAAACTCTGACCGTTGATAATATTCGTACATTCCGGCGTACTACCGTACATTGGACTATCTCCAACAAAATAGTCGTCAGTAACAGCAAAACCAGACGTATTGACATTACCTGTAGTATCGACGACCGCGCCATTGATAATTTGGATATCACATAGCAGACCGTTAGTATCAATTTCATAAATACGATTAGGCACTATTTTCCCATTTTCGTCAATTGTAATTTTATACTTATTTCCATCCTGCCCGACAATATATCCAGCTTGTTTTATCTCAGACAATAAATCATCGGATAAATGTTTTTCTTCTATGCTTTTTTCTGGAGTAGTATAATTTTTTAATTCTTCCTTTAGGGAATTAACCTGCTCCGTCATCGCCGTGTAGTCGGCCGGCAGGCTTTTCTTGACTTCTTCTGCGTAGGCGCTGATCTCCTCTTTCATCCGCTCGATGATGTCCGTCTGTTTTTCGACTGGTACAGCGGAATCTACTTCCATTCCTTCCAATACTTTCAGTGTCGCCAACGTTGAAAAGAATTTCTGCCGCAGCTCCGAGCCCTGAATTTTGAAGAGGTAGACTACGAACGCGGTTTTGCCCATGTACTGCACAGCATCGGCGTCTACGAGCCACGAAAACGTGATGGTGCTCCCGCTTGCCTGCATATCTGTGATGTTGTAGTAATTTTTATTTCCTTTGGCGTTTGAGTACAAAATTCTCCCGGAGAATGTGGACATATCGAAGCCGTGGTAGTACCGGTTCATGCCGAATTTGATCTTATTTACATTTTTATCTCCTTCAACTCCAGCCACTACGCCGTTTTTCGGGATAGAAATCACTCTCAGATGTTCGTCAATCCAGAACTGCAGATCATCGTCCGTGACTGGTGTTGCGTACTCTTCCGCATCTTCCAGCATCTCTTCCAGTAATTCGTCTGTTGTGCTCATGTCATTCCTCCTGTTTCACTTCTACCCTGTTTGTTGACAGTTTCATTCCGTCTTTTCCCAGTCCTACTACGTTCACGTACCATTTCTTTCCGTGTAGCACCTCGGTTCTCACGATGCAGCAGTTTCCAGTGATTTTTTCTGAAAAGCATTCTGCAATCTTCGAGTCAATTCGGCGGAACTCTGCCACTTTTACTTTTCCGGCCCACTCCCGGTCAAAATAAAATTTTGCTGTCATATACTGCTCACTGCCCGCCACCAGACCGGAAAAATCCCCCCGCTTTTCGATCTGCTGACCCATAACAGAAAATTCAAGCACTCTCATGATTCTCCTCCTACGCCGTTCGCTTCCAGATATACACTGTGATATATGGCGGCAGATTATTGATCACCTGTGCACGATCCGTCATGGCAGATACCTTATTTACTCTGATATTTCCAACTGACGTCTGTGCAGCCCATGAAGCTGCCGTCATATTCGGCTGCACCGTAGATCCATATGGGCCTCCGTCATCCCCAAAAATCTGATACATTCGCCCTCCATCTGCTCCATTTGTCTCATAATGTTTGTGGTCAATATTGTTTTCAGCCACACCTGCTTTGATTCCTGATTTGTTCCATTTTTTGGTTGTATCATTTTCATCTACGCCGATCAGTGTTCTCCCTTTGGCGTATCTTTCCCATGTTCCCCCGAAAATCTGGTTCGGATCCGCAGTTTCTGTTTCTGTGATCCATATAGATCCGACCGGATGGTTCGCCATCTCGTCGCTGTGCATATATATTTTGTAGGCTTCGTTCTGTGTGTTGTAAGATCCCATCCGAATTTTCCCGTCCGCCATAAAACCTACATACTGCACTGTTGTTCCTTTTTTTGTGATCAGTCCGAATGCATCCGTTCCTCCAGACCATCCGCCCAGATCCGGGTAGAATCCGTCCGAAAATCCTGCATAGCTTTTCAGTTTTGTTTTCAGCCACTCCTCCACAGTTTCCCCTGTGGTTTCTGCTTTCTGGATATTTTTCAAATCGTCCACGGCAATTTTTTTCTCATTTCCGTCTGCGTCGCAAATCGCTACATAATCTGTGCTTTCGACTTTGGCTTTCGTCGGCCACTCAAACATTGTCATGTCCATTTTTTTTCGTCTCCTCTCTATGCCGGTATCCACTGCACCGGGTACACTGTTGCCGTTGGTTCTGGTGTTGGTGTCTCCTCTGTGCCGCCCTGCTTATATCTCAATACATGATCCCATGGCGGTGTGTGGGAATAATAACTTCTTGTGCAGATTTCGGTTCCCGTCTGGTCCCCGGTCTGTCCTCCCACTGCTCCACCGAATTCGTTTTGAGATGCGTGTACAATCTGTCCATTGCCTATATAGGTAGCAACATGATAGCCCTCGCTCAGCAGCACATCGCCGCGTTTCAGACCTGATCCGGAATAGACGTCTACACTCCCGATCACATCCGAAAAGCCACAGCGCAGGAATACCGCCCGCATATCTCCGGTGTAGCTTGCTCCATACGTTTTCACCGGCACGCCGGCTTCCTGCCACGCTGTGATGCAGAACGAGGAACAGTCATAATCTGGCCCCCACCGATACCCCTGATCATACCCATGTGAGTTATCCGCCGCGATATTCAGCATCCAGGCAATCGCCTTTTCAATTTTTTCCACCGAATCATCATCCAACGTCAGATGCGTTTTCCAGTAATTCGCATACTCTTTTCTTTTTGGCTGTACTGCTCCGGCGTGCTGCTCATAATTGAGTTCAAATAATTCTACCAGCGTTTCCAGGCTTTCTCCGGAGTTCCAGAATTCCGCAAATGACATTGATGTGGTTCTTTTCTGCCACTGGATCCCTACGTTTTTTTCGTAGAGGATCCGCTGCAGCTGTCCATTGATGTTCTTGCTCTCGTATCCTTTCGCTGCGGCCCAATTTGTATATTTCGTTGAGGGGGTCCACTGCACCAGCCCAAATCCCAGGTCTGTTCTACTGCTGTCGAGATTCTGCCAGATCCCCGGATTGCAGGTGGATTCCGCGTACATATTGCCCAGCACGGCAAGCGCCGCGTTCTGCGACGCTCCATTTCGGATCATAAAATTATAGATGTACTGCGCATTGTCTGTAGCATTTTCCATGCTCAGATAAGCATTTGAGCTAATTAGTGCCATTTTTCAGTTCCTCCCACGTTCCATCCGATTTCTTGATCCTTCCTCCCGTGATTCTTCCGTTTCGGATAACCAGATAACTTTCGTCAGAGTACACGAGTTTCCCACTCAATCCCGCAGATCCGGAATATCCCTCGTAGATCGCCCCTGCCCTGAACCTGATATAATCATCTTGTGGATTCACCTCGATGAAGGTGTTTCCTTTTCCGATCATTCCCGACCATGTGCTTTTTCCTGTCACAATATCCACATTTTGGAGTGGTGATATCTGGATAACTGGCTTTCCGCTGGATTCTTTTACCAAAATTCTTCCATTCTCCAAAGCAACCGAGCATGGTTTCCCTGCTTCTTTTCCAAAGATTTCCAACAGTGACGCAAAAATTTTTCCGCTGTTCAGATCCAGCTTAAATCCTTGTTCTCCATCTTTATAATTTTGCGACAGCAGCACCCCTGCAATGAGATAATCTGCTAGAAATCCCTGACCCGTCCCAAATGTTTTCCAGTCCCAATCTCTGCCGTCCGGCGTTCTTTCGGATGCGATCAAAAATCCCGTTGTGCCGAGTGCCATCGCTCCGTACAGGTCGCTGTTCTTGTCCAATTCTTCGAAAAGGATTGCTTTTGCCGCCTGTTTTTCCGCATTCTCTGCAGTTGCTTTCAGTCTTGTTTTCATCAGATTAATCATTCCGGTTACCTGATCGCCTTTTACGGTTCCGTCTTTGTTCAGCGCCAGCTCTGCCATTTTCATTGCCGCACTGATCCGATCCAGATAATCGTTCTCCGCGGATCCGAGCGTGACGGTTGTATTTCTTTTCATGATACAGTCCCACACCACGCTCACAGCACGTTCCCTTGTTGATATCTGCAGATCTTTGTTCTCCACTTTCACGTAATCTCCGAGACCGATTTTCACAAGATTCTCCACATCTGCATACTCAATTGTGTTTTCGATGTTGATAAGGTCCACTTCATATGTGATTTCCGGTAGGTCGCATCCTGCCTCAAAATCTGCTTTCGCTTTTTCCCGTAATGCTTTCTGCAGATCTTCCAGTGTTGCGTATCCCGTTTCATCGGTTCTGCAATCCGCCTGTAGCTTCACATCTTCATACTGCGCAACTTTTGTGTAGGCAATCGGATATTTTCCAATATTTGGACTGTCCACATAATAACTATCATCTGGCAACGTGTACCCGTTGTAGCTTTCCGGAATGATTCTGGTAACCACGTTATCCATGTTTACTTTCGCCTTGACGGAGCTCATGTTAAATCCAAGCCGCACTTCTGCTCCGTAATCTCCTCCGGCCCTTTTCTTCATCTGGCACATATAATTCTGGAAAATAGGTTCTCCGCCCCATCTGCTGATAAAACTGTTTTCATCATCAGACAGCAACGCCTCGATCAAGTTCTTCCGGACGTAGTAAGCTGTGTTGATATCCGTGATGTCAGAAACAACGCGATACTTTCCTACACTGATCTTCTCCGCCGCTTCCACACCCGTGCACTGTGTCGGCCGTACGTCTTTCAGATGGGTTTCTCTCGAGGCATCAAAAAAGATGGGCCGCGCCTTTGCGGCGAGTCCACCTGTCTCCTTTTCTGCATCGTACACCCGGAACTGTTCGTTTTCTCCGTATGGAGTCGGCGCTGTGATAACGGATCCGGCTTTTAGGCAATCAATATACAGCGCATCCGCCGCGCACTCGATCGCCATATCCCATTCTCCACTAAGCTGCATCGTCAGTTCGCATTTTGTCGGATGCAGTACACAGTCGCCGTTATTTTCATAATTTTTGTTTTCTGGCTTATAAACCTGTATCATCTTGTCCTCCAACGCGGCGCAACCGAAATCTCAAACGCAGAGTCAAATAAGATCACATTCTCGCCCGGATTCAAATAGAAATCTTCATAATTTCCTCTGATCGCATTGCTCGCATTTCGTCCCTGGCCATTCACTGTGATTTCTTTTTCCGTATCGATGATCAACGTTCCATTGACCTGTGCAAGCAACTCATTTCCGTTGATTCGTCCCCAGCACTCTCCGTGGCCCTCAATTTTGATTTTGGGGCACGAGGTGTCATACTCATTCGTCAGTGTAAAAAACTTTCTTTTTGTGGCTACTTTCTGGCCGTTTTCTGTCAGCACGTATCCTCCGCCGCCTACTTTGTGACCCCAGTATACCGGCATTGGATATGGCTTTTCATATTCATCGCTTCCGCGTACGTACAGATACGGTGAGCAATAGAATGTGATCGTGAATTTTCCCACCCGCAGGCTTTCTCTGCTGTTTTCGCTTAAAACTGCATAATAGGCGCGGTACACAAACACTGGATCGTCATTCAGGATCAGTTCTGCATTTTTCTCCTGCGCCCATCGTTTGATTTCCCGCCATTTTTCATGCCATTTCGATTCCGGGCCGATATAGTTCATCTCGATCGAGATTGTCATCTCCTTGTAACGGCCATTGTCGATATGATAAGCCCCATCTACTCCCGACACTTCCAGAGTTTCGATGTCCCGTTCTGCTGCAGGGATGTTCGGCCTGTTGACCGCAAAAATGCAGAGGTCGGCAGAACTGACCCCTGCAAAAATAACTTCGTAATCGTCAATCATGCAAAGCCTCCTTTCCAGACAGGCTTACTTATCTGCTGTCTGTTCAGCTCTTTGATGGTTAATTTCACGACTTTCTGGTAGATTCTTTCGTCTCCAAGATTAATCACGTTTTCCATCGTCAATCCGAGATCTCCCAGGACCTCAGCAAGTGCTTTTATTAGGTCTGCATTGTTGGCCCGCACTTCTTCATGGACGTATTTTCTCAGTGTTTCAATTGGCGTTACAGCTTCCGGTCCTGCCTCTCCTGCTACGTCGATCGTGTTTCCAGACTGATTAATAACGGTCGGTCTGTTCAGGATCGCGCCTTTCGCGTGCCAATTGACGCTTAACCTCGGGATGCTTCCTTTTACTAGATCGCCGATCGACCATCCCGGCGGTGATATCCGAAAATGTGGCATTTTTATTTTTGGTGTCGGCCATTCGCCGGCAAAAAATCGTTTTACTGCATCTAGTGCATTTTTTACCACGTTTTTGATTTCTTCAAATTTGCTCCAGAATTTATTTTTGACTCCTGTGAGCTTGCCGCCTGTCAGCTTGTCGATCACATCAAATCCCGTGGACCATATTTCCTTCCATGTCTGCCAGCTCGCGGCCAAGATTCCGGTGATTCCGCCTCCGTGTTTTTCGTAGGCATCCTGGATCCGGCCGAGCTTCTCTTCGCCCAGCTCCACGCAGAAATCATAACCGGCGGTCAGTACCGTTTTTAAAATATCAATCCCTTCGAGTACCCCTTCCCGGAATTCGTCGCAGGTTGTCCAGAGTGTAAAAACAGCAATCACAATTGCCGTTATAATTGCGAGGACCGGATTCGCCGCGATGATGCCAAATAGACCCGATAAGCCTTTTGCTATGACCGGAATACCTCCGATTATTTTTGCCCCGCTACTCACCACTGTTCCAAGCACAATAAGCAACGGACCAATAGCAGCCACGATCAGGCCAATCTGTATAATCATCTGTTTTTCCGATTCCGACAACCCGTTAAACCATTCTGTAAATTGCGAAATCTTTTCCGCAATATTTTCGATAATCGGTGTGAGTTCCTCCATCAGTGTTGTTCCAAGGTCTATAGCATCGTTTTTCAGCTCATTCGTCGCCTTTTTAATCTTTGTGGAGTTTGTGTCCAGTTTTTCAAATGCCGTATTTGTCGCGCCTGCACTATTCTGCATCTGTTCCAAAACGCCATTAAAATTCTCAGCGCTGTCTCCCAGCAGGATCATACCTGCTTTTCCGGCCTCCGAACTGCTCCACATATCGCCAAACGATTTGTTGTTTTCCGTCGCCGCATCGCTGATTATTTTCAGGACATCAGACAATGACATTCCGCTGTCCATCAATTCCTTAAATGTCTTTCCCGTCTTTTCTTTCAGGGTTTCCGATACGTTCGTTCCTGATTTTCCAAGCTCATTCAGCATACCGTTCATGTACGTTGTGCTTTCCGCTGTTGCAACACCATTTGCCGTCATGATAGCGTATCCTGCGCACAGCTCGTCCAGGCTTACTCCGTAGGCGTTTGCTGTCGGGATTACTTTTCCCATTGATGAGGCAAGATCCGCAACTGTTGTTTTGCCCAAATTCTGTGTCTGAATCAGCATATCAGAAACATTCGTTACTTCAGATGCTTTCAATCCATACGCATTCATGATGGTTGTAAGCACATCCAGCGCCGCTCCGGCATCCGCGAAACCTGCTTTTGCCAGTTTTGTTGAGTTCGAAACGAAATTGACTGCATCGCCCGTTTTTTGTCCTGCCGAGATAGAATCATAGATATTCTGTGCAATCTCTTCTGATGAGATTCCTGTCTGATTGGACAGATTCAGAATCGCCTTCTGCATTTCGTCCATCGGGACTTCTGTGGCATCCGCAATTGTCGAAACTTTTGCCATTGAATCCTCAAAATCCATAGCCATTTTTGCAGATGCCGCTCCGGCCGCAAGAATCGGCGCTGTCACCGTTTTTGTCATTCCGCTTCCCGCGTTCTTGACTTTTTCTCCTGCTTTCTGGACTTTTTCGGTGTATTCTTCAATGGATGCTTTCCCGAATTTCAGCTGCTCATTGACTTCTTTCAGCCGGCTCTTGTACTCATTCAGCGATACCTCCGCCTCATTGAGTGCGGCTTTCTTTTCTTCGATCGCCTTTTTGTTGTCGCCCTCGGCATTTTCTAGTAGTTTCAGTTCGTCTTTCACGAGGCCTACTTTTTTCTGGTAGTTCTCGCTTTGCTCTGTCAGATACTTCTGCTCATCCTTTAATTTTTTTGCTGATGATGTGTTCTTGTCCCACTGGCTCTTCACCAGTTTGAATGAGGATTCATTTTTTTTCGCTGACTCGTCCAACGTGTCGATGGAGTCATCAAGTTTTTTCATGTTCTCTTCCAGTGCTGCAGATCCACTTTCGATTTCTTGATTAACTTCTTTCAGTCGGCTCTTGTATTCGTTCAGCGACGCTTCCGTTTCATTGAGCGCAGCTTTTTTTTCCTCGATCGCCTTTTTGTTATCTCCCTCGGCATTTTCCAACAGTTTCAGCTCTTCTTTTATAAGGCTTACTTTTTTCTGATAGGTTTCTCCCTGCTCCGTCAGGTATTTCTGTTCATCTTTTAATTTTTCTGCAGATGAGGTATTTTCGTCCCACTGACTTTTCATCAGCTTGAATGAGGATTCATTCTTTTTTGCTGACGCATCCAGCGTGCTGATAGAGTCATCGAGTTTTTTCATGTTCTCTTTCAGGACCGCGGAACCGCTCTTGATTTCTTGATTTACCTCTTTTAAGCCTTTTTCATACTGAGCAAGTGTCGTTTCCGCCTGGGAAAGCTGCTTTTTCTTCTGTGAGATCGCTTTCTCGTTTTTGTTCTCTGCTTCCTCCAGCTCAGAAAGCTCTCTTCTCAGGACCTCCACTTTTTCGTTGTATGTCTCGGTCTGCTTCTGCAAATACTTCTGTCTGTCGGTCAGCTTCTCCATGGCCGTCGTGCTGTCGTCCCAGGCGATTTTCGCGCGTTTAAACTCTTCCCGGTTACCCTGTACGGCTTCCGAAATCTGTTTCAGGCTTTTCTGAAAATCTACCGTACCGTCCGTTTTGAACGATAAACCGACCCGCTTCATATCATCCGCCATACAGCTCACCTACTTTCTTTCTCTCCCAAAATTTTTCATACATTTCGTTAAAAAAGATGGGGTCGCACTTAAAAAATTCTTCCTCGCTCATCCCCATCTCCGCGGCGCAGATCCGGTATTCCGCCCAGTCTACGTCAAGCCCTTCGCCATCTGCTGGCGTGCTCGTTTTTTTTTAGCATACTCGTCACATCTGGCCGAAAATCCCTCCAGCAGCACGCGGATCTGTTCATCGTCCATCGGCACCAGCTGCAGTGCCTCGTCAAACGTCACCGTTTTTCCGTTGCTTCGCAGGATTGCGTACACGGACGCGGCCGCAAGATCCATTTTTTCCGGATCTGTCAGTTTTTCCTGCTTCTTTTTGGCCAGCTTGTAAAATTTCGGCATTTTCTGCAGATAATAGAGTGTGCCAAAATTAACATTGACGGGCAGCCGGGTGCCGTCCGTCAAATCTACAATATAATCTTTCATGTTTCTCCTTATCCGGCTACTGCCGTTGTCAGATCGTCATCCTTGAGGATTGGTTTCGAGAAGAACTTTTCTTCTGTCAGCCCCTCCGGGAATGCTTTCATGCTGGAATCCAGCGATACTTTAATATTTTCTTTTGCGTCGAATGGGTACGCAACGATCGTTACTGTATCTGTCTGCACGGAAAACGTTTCCTCACCTGTTGCCGCATCATCTGTGTTTGCTGTGAGCTTACATTTCGGATACCAATCATATCTCTCTGAGCCGTCCTTGTTTTTGACCACTTTTCCATACGCAAAAAACGGACGAATGCTCTTTCCTCCGGACAGAATGAGGCCGTTTTTCGTCACCTCATCCCCTCTCGCTTTTGCAAGCGTATCTGCCGGGAACGCCACTACCTCAACTTCGATGTTCGTTGATGGCTGGCGGGTGTCTGTATCGTAGATTTTCCCGGAAGCATATACGTCCGTTGTCCCTGTGTTCTCTGTTACTTTTACGCTTTTTACAACTTCGGTTTTCTCCACGCTTTCCTCAAACGTTTCTGTCCACTGTCCATTTTCGTCCGGCGTATTGAAACACACATACTGTGCTCCCACTGTTTCTTTCAGCGGTGGTTTTCTCGTTTTGATTGACATATTTTTTTCCTTTCTACCTGAACAATCTCTGCAGTATCAGGTTATAATATTTATTTGAATCTTTTTTGAACAATCCGCGCAGATGCGGCTGTGCATTCATTTTTCGTGTTCCAGCTTCTACCATTGGACCGTAATATTTTCCCCATCCCACTTCAATTTCTCCGTTTTTTCCTTTTCTGGCCGAAACGGTGTCCAGCAGATGGGCGTATCCAGACTTTCGAATCTGTGATCTCGGTTTTGGCAGCGCCCGCACATCTCTGGCCAGCTGCTCCGCGCCATCCATCATGGCTGCTTCAATTCTGCTCTGTTCGAATTTCTCCTGATATTCCTGAATGATCTTCTGAAATTCGTTCATGCCGGCAGAATAGAAATCGTCCTCATTCATACTGTTACCTCAACGGAAAAATAAGAATGAAAGACCTTATCTTCCTGCACGTACTCGTGATAGATGGTAGGATGGAGCCCGACTTTTCTGAGTTTTTCTCTCAGTTCTATCAATTTTTCGTTCCGCGGCGTTCTGGAATAGAAGCTGATCTGGTATGTCTCCACATTTTCATATTGTTCTCCAGATGCCAGCACGTCCTCCCAAATGTAGTCCCAATAGACCACTCGCGGATATTTGTTTGTGTTTTCCTGGCTTGCAATTCCCTCATTGACCGGGATCCGGAGTGAGTGGAGCAAATCGCTTAATTCCTGTTTTGTCATGTGATCACCTCAATCGTTCGATCTGGCCGCACCAGTGTGAGCTCTGTTTCCGGGAATCCGTCCTTGTTGATGATGTGCGCTGCATTATAGACTCTGTGCTGTGTTCCCTCAATGATACACACACAGTCACTGTCAATTTTCTTGTACTGCGGAATCCGAATTTTCATCGTGATTTCCCGGCCGCTCTGGCTCAGTGCGTATCGGGTATGGTCATACACAGAAATCTCGTTGTACCAGATCGTCATATGCTGATTTTCCAAAATATCTTCCGGAAAATCTTTGGTTTCGTCTGTTTTGATTCTATAGAGTTCAAAGCATCCGCTTGTGTACACCGGCAGGCTCATGACGGCACCTCGCTTTCCAGCTGCCATGATAAGATAATTGCAGCATAGTTCTGCTCCCATTCGTACGTTTTATGATTGTATGCATAGTACACATAATTTTTCAGCAGACTCCGAAACGTATCATCCGTTTCCAGGTTTCTTCCCGGATTGAGCGTATCAAGACGGTGTTTTCCTTCTTTCAAATACCGAAGCAGCGACTCATCCGGGAAATACGGCGGAATCTGAAATTCCTGCCGCACTTCCTCGATCATTTCTTCCAACATTCCGCCTTACCTCCTTATTCCGCTGTTGGCTCTGCTTACTGCTCTGCCGCCTGCGTGTTTGTCTGCGGAACGGTTACCTGCTGGACCGGCAGCACGTACTCTTCCAGTTTCGTTACGTCGAATACTACAGCACAGTCATCATCCACCGCACGACCGTTCGCATGGCATTTTCCGATGATGACGTCTGCATCATCCATTGCTTTTGTCTGATCGTAAGTGTTCAGCTCCACGCCAGATGCTCCCATCGTGTAGACACCTGCCATGGTAAAAATGCCTTTTCCTTTCGGTACATTCGCATCCGGAATCTTTTCGAGGCTCATAAACGAGGTGTTTCTGTATCCTCCCGTGAGACTTTCTCCATACAGCGCCGGGTCCACATATTCCGCCTCATCGCTCGGATTGCACAGTAAATACAGCGTTCCGATTTCTCTCTCTCCGTCTTTGCTCAGTGTCTTTCTTACTGGAGCAAGTCCTTTCGGGCTGAATTTGATTACCGTGTTCATTACCGTTTTCGCCTGCGCGGTTCCGTCCGTTTTGAAGCTCGCGATCTTATTCATGATTCCTACAGGACCCGTTTTTCCGTTTCCATCCAGATATCCTTTTACCAGGCCGTCCTGCATTGCCTCCGCAAGAATTGCCGTAAAATATTTGTCCACAAATGGCAGCGCAAGATCCCGAATTGCTTTCGGAATCACAAGATATACTGTCAGTTTTTTCACTTCCAGGTCAAGAGTTTCAAAACTTGCGTTCAGCTCTCCTTTGATGGCATCTGTTAAGTCCCCCCATACTGCAGTCCCGGAATGTTCACCAACCAGCCATTTCTTCACATTTGCCGGGGCAAATTTTACCAGGCTCAGAATTTTACTTTCCTTTTTCACATCATCCAGCGTTCTGTCGATGATTTCATCCGGAATAATGTCGATCTGCTTCGCAGTGATCGCCTGTTTCACATCTTTCAGCCCCTCGTAGAACTGTTTTTCCTTGTCTGACAGATTGTGAAGATTCAGGCGTTTTCTGTATTCCTCATCGTGAGCCGCGCGGGCGTTCTGCTCCACCAGCTGATTGATGAGTTCTTTGTTTTTCTCCTCCACGATCATAGTTGCAGCCTGATAGATCGCCTCTACCTTATCGTCTGCATCTTCCATCATCTTCATTACTTTCTGTTTCAGCTCTGCCTCTGTGATTTTATCGATGTTCATTTTTTTCTCCTTTCTGAAAGAAAGCGTCAAATCCGCTTTTCTGTTTTTGCGCCGGCGCAACGGCCCGCATGAACTTTTTAACCTCCGCATCCAGGAATGTGCGATTGTTCAGCTGTTTGATCAGCTGTTCATTTTCTGCGAGAAGCTGTTCTGTCCGCGGCTCCTCCTTCTGCTCCACGCCGATTTTATCAATCAGTCCGCACTCCAAGGCTTTCTGCGGCGTGAGCACGGTCTCTGCATCCATCATGGCTCTCAGTTCTGCCTCATCGATGGTCGCACGGCGCATCATCAGCTGCACACAGGATTCCATACACACGTCCAGCTTGTCCGCCTCTTCCCGGAGCTGTTTTGCATTTCCTGTGACGCTGGCCCACATGTTGTGGATAATCGCGCTTGTGCCGTACCCCATGATTCGCTCATCGCACCCCTGCAGAATTGTAAACGCGATTGAATGGCATACGCCGTCCACGATTCCCACTTTGTGTGCCTTGCTCTCCTGCAGCAGGTTGTAGATGGCCGTTCCTTCCGAAACCGATCCGCCGTAGGAATTAATATGCAGTTCAATTTCTTCCCCATCCGGCACCGCTTCCAGGAGCTTCTGGAAATGTGCCGCGGATGTCTCCGACTCGTCATAGTCCCAGGTTTCCCAGTTCCACTCTCCATATTTCGAGATATCGTCATACAGGAATATCTTGTGCACGTTGCCATCCACCTGCTGGTAGTAATGCATCTCTTTTCTTTTCATGGTTTTCTCCTTCCCTTGTTATTTGCTGTTTCACCCATCAGCTGGGAGATTTACTCTGTGTTTCCCGTGACCGCGCTTTCGTCCGCGGTATAGTTCTTTGTCACCATGCGGCTTCGGCTGAATTCTGTATTCAGTGCTTCCCAGCCGATGGATTCCCGCAGTTCATCCAGGTTGAAGCCGATGCTCCGCAGGGTACTCATGCCGGTTGCGCACTCGATCAGGTCGCGGTGCTTGAATCTTGACAGATCCACCCAAATTTTCTCGTCTTTTTCATAACTTTCTTTTCCGACAAGTTTTGCGTTGAATGAATCGTTCAGAATTTCGGCAATCGGTGAAACTGCGTAGGTGATGAACTCGTTTGTGCTGTCCGCTTTTTCTGTGATTTCTCCCAGGAATACCGCCATTGGGATGTTAAATGCCATTGCGGTGTCCTTAAAAATTTCTTTCGCAAACTTTACAACGTCCTCACTTGCCCCTCCGGCCTTAATTTCAATCTGGTTGATATCAATTCCGGCGCTCGTGATGATAGTTGACGGTTCATCACTCAGCAACGTCTCCTGCAGCTTCTCTTTGTATTGATCTTTTGTCAGCGTTTTCACGTTTCCATTCTCATCTTTTGTCGCAATGATGGAATTTGTCGCGTCAAAATGGAGCTTGAATTTCGGCGTATTAACATACGTCTGCATCGTGCAGACCGCGTTCGCCAGCTTATTGTACTTTTTCGCAATATTCCCAAGGTGTGCACTGAGCCGGTCATTTCGCAGCCGCAAGTGCAGCACCTGATCCGCCGTCAGGTACATGTCCAGCGTCATCGTTCTTCCGTTGCAGCTGATCGTGATATCGCTGTAGATCTGCGGTAAGATTACACTGTCATTCAGTGTCCAGGAATCCGCAAGAAAGTATTGCTCACCCACTCTGCAGATTAACGCTTCTTTTTTCGTCAGCAGTTTGTGGATCGCCGCACGCCAGAAATCCGTTCCGGTTTCATTGGCATTCGGTCGCACATTCAGCCGCCAATAGACGTCATCTTTTGCCCGTCTTGTTCCTTTTTTGTCTTTCCTCTGGACTACAATTTCCGATTTTGCAATCGCATCCGCAATCATACCAATTGCTTTCTCTTTTGCGAACTCATACAACTGCAGCTGCTGTGTGGTCGATGTTATGATTTCGAGCAGAGACTCTTCTTTTTCTGCTCTTTTGAAAAACCAATCAAACATAGATAACCGTCTCCTTTATCTCATCCTTCGAAAACATCGCCGCCACGAAAGCCATAAATCCATCGTTTTTCCTTAACTTCGGTTCTATTTTTCCGTACATCTTGTTTCCGTATTTGTCCGTGCTCACTTTCGTATTGTTTGTATACCATCGCATGATGGAGGACGGACCATAATTTATTTTTCCTTCTGCAAACAGCCTTTCAATCTCCGGAGCAATGATGGCACACGCCGATCCGATTCTTCGCACCAGTCTTACCAGTCCCGCCGGATTCTGTTTGCTTTCGATCGTTATTCCAGCTTCTTCGAATTTTGCTTTAAACATCTGGTAGCGGTAGGTGTCCATTGTGATCTTCTGCACAACATATTCATTCATCTTCTCAACACACCATCGAATGATGGCGTCAATCGGGATCGTCGGACCATCCACCACCTCAAAGTCCTCAAATTCCGGCTGTCCAAAATTGTTCAGCGGAAATTTGATTTTCTCCAAAAACGGTGAATCTTTGCAGATCCATGTGTGCTGCCGCCAGATGAACTCCTCTCCGTCCTGCGTCAGCACTCCGGCCGATGCAAAGTCTCGAATGTCGGCATAGTCCAACGCCAGAATCGCAAGTTTGCCTTTCGTGTCCGCTGTTTTTCTCGGTGTTTTCCGTTCGATATCGTCATAACAGCACCGCAGAATGTTGTTCCATGATGTTACGGTTTCTTCTTCATTTCGCGCCGGCAGATTGAACCGTTTGGTCATCAACTCCGGAAGTTTGCTCGGAAGCTTCTGTGCTTCCAGATAATCTTTCATGATCTGCGTTTCCAAAATTGGCATATATTCCAGCGACGGATTGGCCTTGTGCCAGGCTTCCGGAAGATCTTTTTCTTCTTTCGCATCCAGCTTGCAGACGAACGGAAAATATCCGAGCGGATTTTCACCCGTCCTCAGAATCTCTTCTATCATCGTCAGAATTTCATCCAGCGGGCCATCCCTTACATATCCGTTTGTGGTGATGATAAATTCCCGCGGATGCTTTACTTTTCCAAGTGCGCTTTCGAATACATTGATCTGCTCGTAATTCTCGTAGGCGTGTATCTCATTCAGAATCAGGCATCCAGGCCGTTTTCCATCTTTTGTCTCTGCCCGGCTCGTGTTGTATTTCAACTCCGATCCGGTCTTGAGATTCGTGATCAGCTCTTTTGTGACGCTGAATTTTCCCTTGAACTTTTTCTTTTTGCATACGTTGTAAGCAACCTTGAAAGTTTCGTTCGCCTGATCTTCCGAATTCGCCACGATTTCCACATGATAATTTTCAACGCCATACAATGGAGTTTGAAAAAAGTTCGCCAATGGTACGATAAATCCATCCTTCCCATTTCCTCTGCCCATCATCACGATGAATTTTTGAAATAGCGGCATATCGCTCACGTACATAAATGCGAACGCATAGATAAATTTCTGATACGGAAAAAGCGGATAATAATTATTCTCGCAATACTGCAGACATTTTCTGTAGGTTTCTTCGTCAAAAAAAACATCGTCTCTCTTCAACGTTGGGAGTACGATGTTCTTGATCAGCAGCTGTCTTTCTTTGTTGATCCATTCCGGATGGGCTTTCGCGTAGGCAAGATAGTCGTCAATTTCTTTACAGGTAACCATCTGCCTCGGACTCATTCGAGATCTGGTCTCTCAGACCAAGATCACTCAAAATTTTTAACATAATCGCCGTGGTTTTCTGCAGATTTTGCACAGATTCATTTGTTTTTTCCACCATAATTCCGTTCCCATTCATGGCTTCATAACGGATTCCACGCTTTTTGATATCCTGGATCAGATCCTTTTTCAACTTCCAGTAATGCATATAATCTTCTACCAGATCTCCGTAAAAATCCGCTGTTTTTCCCTGTAATCTCAACTGCTCCAGCAGCGACTCCTTAACATCTTTCTGTGACATCTGCTCACCACCCTTCTGTTTTTTTCCACTTCACCCGAACCGGTTACCCCCACCCCTTTCACGCGAGAATCTGAAAAATCTGAACAGTCATGCCCCTTCCTACCCGTTCTACCCCGGCCAAAAATCGCCGAGAATTACCCCGGGGGGATGGTCACCACTGCTCCGGCGCGATCACTCTGCGCTTCGGAATGAATTTCCGTTCGACATGTCTGCCATGCCTCTCATTGTGGCACTGTGTGCACAGGCTCACCAGGTTCTCATCATCCAGCGCCAGCTCCGGATGCTCTTTCAGCTCCATGATATGATGGACCTGTGTTGCCCTCCGGATCTTTGCATCCATCGCCGGCAGCCTCACATCTTTTTCTTTTGCTTCCTGCAGTCTCTTTCTGCAGTCCTGGCATTCGTACTGATCTCTTCGCAGAATGGCCAGGCGTTTGTGTTTCCACTTTTCGGAATTGTAGAATTCCTTTGCTTCTTTATCTGTCATGTTTCCCCCATAAGAAAATCCCCACATTTCTGCAGGGATTTTCTTCGACAAGGTGTGATCGATTTTTGAACTGGAAGAGAACCGGTTTTCCTTTTCCCGTTTCTCTTCTTTTACACTATATCACATGTGTTGTGTTCCATTCTATTCCATTTTGAAATTATCCAATGCTCTTCCATGGATTCTATGTACTTGCGTCCAGCCGTATCCCATACGCTCTGCAATCTGCTCCCACCGGAGCCAATGGATGTATCGCAATCTCAACACAGTCTTTTCTGTCTCATCCTGCATCTGTTCGATTTTCTGCGTGATCTCTCTCCGGATGCAGATCCGCTTCTCCATCTGTTCTTTCAGATCCGCCAGCAATCCGTCCAACTGCGCCGCATATTCCGACATATCTCCACAACTGCTCCCGTGCGGCATCCCGTCCTGAATCAGCATGGGGTACATCTTATTCATTCTCAACTCATCAATTTCCTGCTGGATCGCCTTTTCCGCAAGCATTGCACTGTGATATCTTTTGAGATATTCCTTTTTCTTTTCGTTCTCATCTCTGTTCTGCTCCATCGGTCTCACCTCCTCTTACCATTTGGCTTTTACCACAATCCTATTAGCTTCACTTCCGGAACCGGCACGTCTTTTTCTCGTAATTTGTCACTGATCATTTTTAATATTTTTGCCTGCTCCCATACATACGCATATCCGAACCGGTTATCATCCGTGTACCGCCACGCACTATTTCTCGTTATTCCTATTGTTTCTTTTTCGTTAATCAATATTTTGATTACATTTGCCAGTGTTTTTCCCGTTCTTCTCCCTTCGACCGGCCACGCAGGAATCTCTGATAATGCGTACTGTTTCTGTCTCTGATCAAGCTTAATATCCAGCGCCGCCTGTATCAGTTTCAACATAGCCAGTTTTCTTCTCCATTCATCTACGTCATCCAGCCTCAGCAGCATTTCCCGGACTATATCTTTCATTCTTTCTTCCGTTCCACCTTCTTCTGTGCAAAATCCCCTTTCTGTTTTCTGTTTTGTTTTCGTATTTTCAAGCGTCAACACCATGCTTTCCTGCTCCCTCCATGATGTTCTCAACTCCGCAGATATTTCCGGCTTATCTGCAATTTCTTCCTGAATTGCTTCCCAAATTCCCATAGTCCATATTCCTTTCTATTTTTGTATGCTCATTGCAGCTTGAATCATCTGCATTGCCAAAATAAAATCCAACATTCCTAGGATCTGATCTTCTTTTGACGGAACGTATTCCTTATTTCTGTCACGATCCGCAATCGTCACAGTCCTTTTTAATCCCAAACCCACTTCTATTACCGCAAAAATTATCATAAGCGTTTTTGCAACTGCTCGCATCTTATTCCTCCCATTTCAGTCGTTGGCCGCAGTACGGGCAGTAGTTCTGAGTCTCAAATACATCACATCCGCAGTTTTCGCACTCGTAAGCCGTAATTCCGTTCCAATCCTGCATTTCCTTCGGTTCCGTCGGAGTATTCTTTTCTGCCGCTTTTACTGCCTGATCCGGATTCATGCCGGAATCCTCGTAGTCTTTCAATTTGCACAGAGCACCGTAGATCTTTTCGCTTACCGTTTTTGTGATTTTATGCCCAGTCCGAAGCTGCTCCCAACTTACACCTCTCAGGTGCCATAATCCTGTTTTACTCTTTTCTGTTAGTCTTACCATGTTTCTCACTCCATTCTCTTAAGTATTCCATCTGTTCTTCATCCTCCCGCGGATCCTTTGTGTGTTCTGGCCGGTTCAGTAGCCACGCGGCGCCGCCTAACATAACCGCGCACAGCGCCAAAATCCCAATAATCGTTTCCATTTTCTCTTATCCTTTCTTCAAAATTTCGATTCTTACCCGATCCCATTCTTCCATCAGTTCCGGCGGATAATTATTTCCCTTTTCAATATTCCTTTTCCTTCTGCATATTCCGTTATCTCTTGCTACTCTTCCAACTGTAGCTTCTGTCACTCCGGTTCTGGCCGTGATTGCTTTGTATTTTTCCCCTTTCTGCAACATTTCCAGAATCAAGTTTTCCATTTCTTCCGGTATTTTTTTCATTCTCTTCTCTCTCCTGGCAGTGTTCGCACTTCCGTCGCGAACTTACCAATGTCCCTTTTATTTTGTGCGCTTTTGGGCATCCCGGATTAACATACACTGCGTATGTTCCTACGCTCTGCACGTGCTTACATTTTTCGTAATCTTCCATTTTTTTCTTCCTCACAGATAATTTTTCCCGAAGATCTCCCGGAAACTTAATCCCGGGAAATGCTCTTCGAATGCTTTTTGTCCTTTCGTCTGCAGATACCGGTTGGCTTCTCCCGCCGGATCCTGATGTACCGCTCTCGCTGATGTCCTGTGACACTCCGGGCAGATGTAAACTTTCAGGCCATATTCCTCTGACAGATGCCGATTCGGGCCGCCAAAGATATGATGTTCCTCTAGCACCTGTTTCCAGCTATAATCCCCCCCTTTGGCGCAAAGATAGCAAATCCGGCTCTCCTTGTTCTGCAGCAGGCTCTCTCTGTGCTTCTTTCTCTTTTTCTCCTTTCGTGGTTTTTGGTACATCATTCCTCTGGCACCTCCGGCGTGATATCTGCTCCTGCCAGATTTTTCAGGACTTTGATATTCTTGTCGTCTGTCCGGAAATGTGCTCTCAGCTTGCAGACGTTGTTTTTCCACAGGATTCCTCTGAACGGATTGAAAAGCGGCTCCGTGACTGTATATTCTCCCTTATCCTCTTCTATCATTGCATTATTGATGATCGAAACAAACACGTTGTTGACCGGATAGATCTGGCCGGTCAGTTCGTCCTGCAGGAGTCTCTGGGCAGTTCCCTGTGTTCCGATCAGAATTACATCTGTGATGGTCAGTGTGTTTGTTCCGAATCCATCCTCGTTTATTGCCATCGGCATCTCAATCTCAATCTGATTTCCCTCTTTCGTTGCCTTGAACCGTTCTCCCGGCCTCGGCAGCTCTCCAATCAGCGTGATGATGTCTCCCATCGTTTTTTTTGGAATAAAATCCTTGTTTACACTCACCTCCCAGTATGATCCGGCCAGATACAGCCAGTCATTTCCTTGTGCATCTTGCGTCCTGGCTACCACAAGACCTGTCTTGTATGCCTTTTTCATTAGATTATTTAGCACGCTCGTTGATAAAAACATTGTTGTACCTCCTTTTCCTCTTCAATCGTTAAAAATTAAAATTGTGTTACCACAGCTTATTCATTAAGTTCTCGCTAAATATTTTTTCTTTCAGCCTATAATATCTTGGATTGTCTTCTTCTAGTTGTCCTAAAACAGCATCTGTACAACGTTTGAGCTTTTTGTTATTAACAGTCATGTCTGGAGTATTAATCTGCCATGTAACGCCAGCTTTTGAAAAGCATATGTAAACATTCAAATACCATTGATATTTTCCAAATTCGTCTACACATTCTTTTTTATATTCATATACTTTCTTTTTGCATAAAATTTTTGCCATTCAATCCCCCTATCTGAACGGAATGTTGTCCTCAACGTCGTCTGGAATATTCATAAATCCACTATCATCTGTCTCTGGTTCTGTCTTTCTTTTTGGTTGCCTGTCCGTGCTGGTGCTCTTGCTCTCTGCGAACTCTTGCTCCTCCACAACCACATCTGTCGTGTAGACCTTCTGCCCGTCTCGGTTTGTATAGCTTCCGGTCTGAATCCGGCCGGTGATGGCGATCTTGATTCCCTGCTGCAGATATTTCTCCGCAAATTCCGCCTGCCGGCCAAACGCCACGCATCCGATGAAGTCCGCAGTCGCTCCTCCCTCTTTCTGAAATCGGCGATCCACTGCCAACGTATAGCGCGCCACCGCACTCTGCTCCGGTCCCTGTGTCCAGCGGACGTCCGGATCTCTTGTCAATCTTCCCATCAGTATCACTTTATTCATTTCTTTTCCCCTTTCTTTATTACCTTTGTATTTTTGATCCGGAACGCTCTTTGCGCTCCCGGCTCCGCATCTGTCTCAAGGATTCCATCGGCTACGAGCTCATCCATGTGTTTTTTCACCGTTTTTGCAGATATGCTCAGTTCGTCCGCTATCTCTTTGTAGCTCGGCGGATATACATGTTTCGAAATGTATCTGGCGATATATCGGTATATTTCTTCCTTGATCGCCGTACCCTCTCTTCTACAATACATTCACGTCCTCCATTCCATATCCCCGCTCATCGACCTTGCCTTTCAGCCATTCATAGAGACCCTCTCTGTTTCCCAGGATCTCTGCTGTCAGATTTTTATGCAGGTATTCCGCCACGCCCCACGCGGTCAGCGTATCCAGATACTCTTTTCGCTGCATCGTCTTTCCCAGTACATCAATGCTCTCCGTTCCCGGGTAATCCTCTGGAATATTCATTTGCCCCGGCAGCTGCTCCTCTGTCTCGGTTTGTGCGGTTTCCGTTGCGTTTTGTATGATTTCCATTGCGTTTTGCGTGCTTTCCGCTCCGTTTTCCGCAATTTCCGGCTCACTTTGCACTTTTTCTTCTGGTTTCCGCGGTTCTTCTGATTGCGGTGCCTCATTTTTCTTTTGCGCTGCATTTTGGGACGTCTCTTTTTCTGGCTTTTTCGGTGTCTCCAAAACCGGCTCCGCTTCTGTATTTACAGGGCTTTCCGGCTTTTTAATTTGCGCCGGCGCAATTGGGTTTTTCTCAGCTTTTTCCTGTGTTTCTGTTTTGGGATGTTCTTCTTCCTGCACTCTCTGGCTCCATTCCGCGCTTTCGAAGATTTTCTTTGTGATCGCGAAGAACTCCGCCCAACTCATTTTCTGTGGCTGCTTCCCGAACTGCTTAATCTGGATGTCATTCTCGTACATCGCCATATAGTACAGCCCTGCACGGAACGTTTTAACCCCCGCCGGGTTGACGATCTCAACCATTTTCTCCGACTCGCCGTCCGCATAGGCCTCGCTCTGCTCCAACTGTTTTGCAATCGCCGCATTGGCTTCGAAGAATTTCCACACCAGCTTTTCCAGTGAGTCCGCGGCTTCCGGTTCCGGCGTCTCCTTATTGAAGTGTTTCAGCTCCCGAATATCTGCCTTTGGCATCTCCGGCCGGATCATTTCCATGTCTGCATCCGGCAGGGAAAGCATCTCGGAGAGCTTGCTGCTCCCCATCTGCGCATATTCCGGCCGCAGGCGGTCCGAATAACCGTCGATGCTGAATTTTCGGTTGATGCTCATGAATCTCGAGATCGTCGATGCGCTCAATCCGTATTCTGCTTTAGCGAATTCTGTCACTGTCTCATAGCCATCATTTTTATATAGTTTCTGCTCCTCGATCTTCCGGAGCGTGTAACCGATCCGCACAAAACTCTCCTGCACGCCGATCAAGTCCCGCTTAAGGCTCTCTTTCATCGCAAGCCAGTCATCCAGGGTTAATTGTGTATATTCTTCCATACCTACCTCCTATGCTGTCATTGTCATCATTTCACTGGTTTCTTCCTGCAGAGTTCCGCTTTTCAGCTTTTCCAGATAATTATCCAGCCAGCTCTGATTTTTTTCTTTATCCGGCTTTGTATCCCTTTCTCCATACCACTGTACTATTCTCTTTTGTTCCGGATTGATTTCGATGGTGATGTACGGTGTTTCTGGTTCTTTTTGTAATCGCATCATCAGGATATAGCTTTTCCCCTCGTTGTGTTTGCTCAGATAGTTGTCGCCCCCGACGCAATGATGGAGAATCCTTCCTTCCATCACGATCTCCGCCGCTGATCGGGCCGGCCGAATGACATACATTGCATCTTCGTAGTAGTATTCTTTTCGCAGGTTCCTGTACTGCTTCTTGATGTTCGGATATTTTTCTTCTGTCTCCCTCAGTCGTTTCTCGACTTCTTCCCGATTTGTCTCCGCAGTCATCTGTGCATGAGCTTCGTCTAAATTTCTTGGCTGCTGGTATACAGAGTTATTCAAGTCATATCCCCGTCTTTCTCGCATTGCCAAATAGTCCAGATACATGATGGCCGTATTTTGTATCTCGTTCATTGCCCTTCCGCAGTTTGTTCCGTAAGCGCATCCGGCATATTTTCCGACACGGTTTAGTAATTTTTGAATTGTCATGTATTTCATAGCCAGCGCAACGTGTGCGATATCCAGCCCTGTTTCTGCCAGATGATCCACCTGTTCTTCCGTCCAGTGCTGATTGAGGCTCTTTTCGATCTGCAGAACTCTCAGGAGGCGCAGATTTCCTTTCCCTTCGATCAGCTTTTTCACACGCTCTGCTCGAATTCCCAGAAAAGAGTCCAGTCTTTTCGTGGATGCATCCACAATAATTCCAACGCGCCCATCATTGATTGCTTCTGCTGTCTCATTCAATCCCATTTTCGCAAGCATCTCCATCTGCGGCGTTTTCTGGTATGTCTGCAGATACCTGATCGGATTTACTTCTTTCACCTGCGCCGCATATTCCTTTAGACCGCTGTACCGGAATATTGTATTTTTCAGCTCCTCGTAGGTTTCCGACATAATCGGCGCCGCTTTGATGTCAATGTTTGCAAGTCCATATAGATTGCAGTCGTCCCAAAAGTCTTCATTCCGGTACAAGTCGTGTTTATGATAGTCAATCTGCACCTTTTTCCCTGGCTCAAAGTAGGCTCTTGCCACCTCTACGCCGGAAAGTTCTTCTGCGGCATTGTACATCTCTGGTCCATCGTTCCCCTCGATGAAGCCCAGTGTCCATGCTTTCTCAATCTCCACGTACCGCAGCACTGCTCCATCTTCTTTGTATCGCTGTCCCAGGAACAGATGGATTTTCTTACTGTATTCACCCTTTATTTTTCCCTGGCACTTGTACGTTCCAACCGCGCCGCACATCGGGCATTTTCCGCTTTTTCCTTCTCGCGGCTCTTCGGTATGCTTCTGAAATTGGCTCTCGTAGGATATGCCATCTCTCCACCGCGCATCCGTTACGCCGCCGCACTTGCTGCAGGCTATTTTCACCCAGCTTCCGTGTTTTTTATAATACAGGTAGTGTTCTTCATGAAAGTAAGCTCTGTTCGCGTATTCTAGGATTCTTTTCTTCGGGAGCTTCGTGGTGTGTGCCGCTCTGTCCTTCAGCGCATCCTGCCGGCGCATGTACTTTCGATGTGAACTTTCAATTCTTGCAACGGTTGTAATATCATCCTCAAATTCACAGATATACTTCCACCAGCTTCTTTCGTCGTGTTTATATCCTTTAGTTCCTCGGAACTTTTTGATTCTTTCCAGATCCTCTGTGCTTTGGATGATATTTTCTCTCCTCTGCTCCCAGCTCGTTCCTTTTTTCCCCCATATAAAATTTCCGTAACCACCATCTGCCACTATTTTTTGCCGTGTCCACTTTTCCTGTTCCGGAAAATAGTTCCAAAACTCCTTTTCCGTAAGGACGATTCGTACCACCGGCACCCTTTTGGATTCTTTCTCGTTTTTGTACACCTCCAAAAACAAGTGCTTTTTGTTTCCAACGATCTTAACCGCTGTCACTCCGATGTACTTCACATCTTTTTTTCTGTTGATTTTCTTCAATCCCAAATACGGGATTTTCTCAATTTCTTTTTTTCTCATCTGCTCTGCCTACTTTCCCAGATAATATTCCCGGATGATCCGCTTCGCAGTTCCCATCCCCGGAATCCCCAGCGTCACTCTTCCCGCTGTCACACCGGCTGCTTTTAAAATCTCCTTTTCGACTGGAATCTGGTTCCCAAATGACCATTTCAGCAGTGCGGCAATGCATCCTTTCAGCGATTTCCCCTTTTTTCTGACGCTGTACGCCATCAGCTCATTTTCCATACACTGGCTTTTCAGGTACTCCACCCAGTCCTCCATGATTTCTTTCGGCTGCAGCTCCGCGGACTCGACCTCAATCTTTCCCAGTGCGGCCGTCATCGGATCGCACAGTTCCCGAATTTCTCCGTCGCAGAACAGCTCCACGAAAACCTCCGGAATTCCGTTTTCTGCCGCCATGACGCGCAGGCTCTCCATATCTCCCTCGTTGAACAGATTTACTGCCAACTCGTTAATTTCTTTGGCTGATTCCAGTTCTCCAAATCGTTCAAACATCTCATCATCCTCTTTTCATTTCATCTTGCAGCCAGGCGCTGTATTCATGCCGCCCCGGCGCGATCGTGATCTTGTGTTCTTTTACTTTTTCTGCCAGCTGCTCCCACTCCTTCTGATACTTGATCGGTTCCCCCCGCGCATTCCGGAAGCCATTCTTCTCCCATGCCGGGAGTTGATTCTCCAGCATGTTCAAAATCCATTCATCCGCAGCGTGGATCGTGATCTGACTCGGCTTGTGATACCGGCTGAGCGCCTTGATCAATGTCTGCAGTGTGGCTCCGTGCATTGTGCTGGTACATTCCCCTGTCTCGTGTTTGGTCTTTCCTCCGGGAGCTTCCAGCACATAACCCCAACTACGGCTTCTTTCTCGTGGATCGTTTGCGCTTAGCTCTATGTAGATGCCGGTCTCCATCGTCCTCTTCCCTCCTTTCCAGGCTGATCAGTGTATATCGCCGGTATTTATAGTGTGTTTTCGGGTTGATTCCCTCGTAGTAGTCCGCGATATAGTACCCTTTCGGCGGTTTCACTTCTTCTTTCCACCTTTTCAGGTACTTTTTCTCTGGATCCGGCAACGGCATATTCCGAGAATGACTGTAAGACGATTCTTTCACTCTCGGTTTTGCTTCTGTTCCGTCCTGCTTCTTTTCTTTCGTATTTTCGTCTTTACACATATACTCTGCCAGGAGGCGAAACGTTGGATCGTACAGTTTATTTTGCTTTAACGTCTCCACGTACACTCCGCCCTTATCCCAGGCACGCTGCAGAATCGCCGCTACATCCCCTGTCTCGTTGATAACAACGTGGATATGCCAGGCTCCTTTTGTCCCTTTCTCCAGATTTCGGATCCAGTACAGCTCCACCTCTCTCTTGCAGAATTCGCTCCTCACTTTTCTCCACGCTTTCTGAAAATCCCTCTTTGCGTGTCTCATGCTCTTCGGTCTGTTGTGCACAGCATAGGTCAGTGTGGCAAAGCAATCTCCCGGGCGGAAATACTGTATCAATCTTCGCTGACAGTTTTTCACCTTCGTCCGGTGATTCGCTTCCTTCATCTGCTCCGGAGTCACTTCTCTTTTCTCTTTTTTTGTTCCCCCAGGTCCTCCATATCTCCCGTCATGAAATTCATCAATATCCAGAACGGTTCCTCCCCGGAGCTTATATATTTTCTTCTTAATCGTCATCTCTTATGTCCCAACTTTAATCTCTTTATCGAGGTTTAACAGGGGACTTTCTCCCCTTATTTTTTCAATATTTTCTTTGACTTTCGATGCCGATCGTGATAAGATAAATATCGAAAAAACACTTCTAAATCCCTGTCCTACATGTTTCTCAGCATGTAGGACGCTTTTTTGTCTTTTCTTCAAGATCTTCATATCTTCCCAGCTTGTCTACCAAGTCTCCGTAAGCAAATACAGAGTTCATCTGGCTTTCCAGCCGGAATGTTCCGGCGTGATCCATCCAGATCCGGTACGTTCCGTCTGGATTTTTTACTGTCAATCTTTCTTTAATCATTTTTCTCCCTTCTTTCACTGGCTCGCTCCGGCTCTATCTTTACATTTAATTTTTCACATTTTCGTGAATTTATCTAAATCTCCAAACGTAATTGCCAGCTTAAACAGTACAATTTCATTATTTGAAATAGGCAGACCTGCTTGAATCTTTGTTAAAACATTTCTGATCGGCGGAGTATACTTTTCTGGTTCTTCAAAAATATATTGCCGATGTCCCTCATGGTTGTTCGACATGTTTGCTCGTTCGAAGTTTCCGTTTGCATTTGTCATTGCATAATTCAGCTCATTGCAGTCAAGACAATATCCAATTTCCATTATGATCCACCATGTCCTTTCTGTTTTTTCCCGCCGATGTTATGGTTCTTAGGCTCCTGATTTCCGAGCAATTCTCTGATCTCTTCATCTGTCGGCATTGAGAACGCTTCTCCTCTTCTTCCGATCGCCAAAATCAGCAGCTCCAGTGCCTTTTTCGCGTACGTATCGGAAACATATTTCCCGATCTGGCTTCCTCTCCCGGTCACAAAGTCCACCTTGATTGATGTCTCATCCGCTCCAAGATACATTGCTGTTACCTGTTATAGATTGATAATCTGCATTCTGTTTTTACTTAAAACGTACATTTTCTCCTCCTATCGGTTTGCAGTTCAGCCAAGTTGAAAACACTTCGTCCTTATGGCGTGCGATCCGCTCCTCTTCTTCCTCTTTCCGTTCTGCGATCGTTTCCCAGATCCGCTTGACCGCCCATCCGGCGGCAGCAATTCCGAGGCCTGCGGCCATCTGAAACGGCTTCCACTGCTCCACTCCCGCAAAATAAGTCCATGTTCCTGCTACTCCTGCCATAATGGCAATTACATTCTGTGCTTTCAATGTTTCTGCCTCCATTCCTCAAATTTTTCCGTGTCAAAAATGACCGGACTGTTTTTCTTCCGCGGATCAACTTTCCGGGCTACGCCCTCCGGTGCGTACATGATCGCCCGGTTCAGGACTTCTCTTCCGATCAGCGGATTTTCCATTCTCAGCAGCTCCGCTTTTCTCATGTAGCGCGCCGGATACTCGACGCGCATAGGCTCTTTCTTCTTGCTGGTACTGATTACGTATCTCTTTCCTGTCAGGTGCTCCAGCATCTTTGCCGCTTCATCTGTGGTTATTTTTTCCATTCAGATTTCCCCTTTCTTCTTATTTTTCTTTTCTCTCGGATGCATCTCCCTTATTCATGTCTTTCATAATGCTCATTCCTTCTGCGATCCCAAGGAATCGCGCTTTTTCCGCTTCTGTCATTCCCGAAACTGCTTTGGAGATTTCTTCTATAGTCTTTTTTTCTTTTTCTGACATATAGCTTCACTTCCTTTCGTTTTATCTCTTTGCAATATCATAATACAGCATCGCTATAATTTAGTCAAGCTTTTTTCGCAAAAAATATTGCAACGTTATATTTTTTGTGTTATAATTTATTTCAGAAAGAAGGTGAGACAAATAAATGAAAGATCGAATTCGATTATTGCGGAAAGAACTCAAGCTAAATCAAACCGATTTCGGAGAACGGATCGGGGTTAAGCAAGCTTCTGTCGCTGGATACGAAGCCGGCATAAGAACTCCTCTTGACGCAGTAATCACTTCTATATGTCGTGAATTTAATGTTAGCGAAGATTGGCTCCGCACAGGAAAAGGAGAAATGTTTCTTCCTACTACAAGAGATGATGAAATTGCAAAAATGACCACTGATCTTTTTAAAGAGGAGGAAGATTCTTTTAAGACTCGTTTAATATTAACTTTATCGAAATTAGACGAAAACGAATGGGCATTATTGGAAAAGATCGCGAAAGAACTGGTGAAGAGTTCAAATAAAGAGGACTAGGGGAAAACCCCTAGTCCAGCAAATTAGAGATGATTTTGTAAATGAACGACAGTGTCTTTTCATCGTTTATTTTGTTAAGCATTTCAATAATCTTTCTTTTGTAGTCCATATGTACGCCCTCCGATCTCTATCCTTATTATATACGAACGTTCGTTCGATTTCAATATCTTTTTTCGAACGTCCCTTTGCTAATAATACGAGATCTTCGGGCGAAAATTAGTATTTTTTGACATTTGTCCGGGTTCCCGGACACTTATTTATACGGACTGTCGAATAAGTCTGTAATCCGCACTTTCAGGCCTTTGGCGATGGATTCCATCGTGTCGATTCTCGGCATTCTTCCGCTGCAGATATCTTCCAGCGTAGATTTTGGGATTCCCGTCAGTAAGGCCGCCTGGCGGAGCGTCAAATTTCTTTTGTATATGATGTCTTGAATTAATATTTTCATGACATTATAGTTCCCGATATTCGGGAAATTATACTTCCAGAGAGGGGGAATCGTTATGGGTATGCGATTCAAAAAGAGTAAGAAAATTGCTCCAGGCGTCAAACTGAACGTCTCCAATAAGAGCGTTGGTGTTTCTGTTGGTGGGAAAGGTGTTCATCATTCTGTGAGCAGCAGCGGTCGAAAGACAACCACTGTAAGCGCACCTGGTACCGGACTGAGCTACGTTAAAACTTCCGGTGGAGGATCTCGTAAAAGGAAATCCTCTAAAAAAGCGCAAAGTGGAACCGTCGGATGTGGCACTATCCTGCTCGGCTTCATTCTGTTTTTCCTGATCGTCGGTGTCTTCTCAAGCGGGTTCAGTAGCGGGCGGAAGAAAGCAGCCGAAGCCGCGGCTTCATCCTCTTCCGCGGCTTCATCTTCCACCGTTTCTGCTGTGTCTGAGACCTCAACGCCGACTCCCACAGAAGCGCCCGTGGAAACGAAAGTAATGTACTCCAAGTCATCGCTCAACATTCGAGCCGCTGCAAGCGCGGATGCCGAAAAGCTCGGCACGTTCTCGGCTGGCGACTCTGTTACCGTTATCAGTTCTGAAAACGGTTGGTCTAAGATCGACTACAATGGAACAGAGGCTTACGTGGCAAGTGATTATCTTTCCGATACACAGCCAACCGCTGCTCCCGCCGCTACGCAGGCTCCATCATCGTCCGATCAGCAGGAAACTATGGTATGGGTTTCTGATTCCGGAAAGAAATATCATTCCAAATCAAGCTGCAGCAATATGTCCAACCCGCACCAGATCTCGTTATCCGATGCGCAGGCGCAAGGATACACGCCTTGCAAGAAATGTCATTAAAAAGTAAATAAAAAAATCCGCCCCGGTGCGCCAACACCAAGGCGGGGTTGCATCCAGATAATGGACACAGTTTCCATCTGTATATTACCATTTTCTGGAGCAGGTGTCAAAACGAACATTCGTTTCCCGATGCCTGTTATTTTTGCACCCTTTTTCAGAATATGGAGGTACAGAACATGGCAAAAGCAAAATATACAAGACAAAAAAATGGATACTTTCAGGCCCGCGTATGGGACGGCACCTATCAGGGGACCCAGAAGCACTATATCACGATCCGATCAAAGAAGAGCAGTAAAGATCTGGAAGAAAAGGTAACTCAATACAATAACAAAATCAAAAAAATGGAGGCAGTCCGCGATAAACACATCCTGTTTCTGGATTACGCTCACAAGTGGCTTACCGTCTATAAGGCCGAAGCGGCCAACAATACAAAACGAATGTATCTCAACATCATTGAGAAACACATGAGCCAGATGGCGGGTGTGCGGCTCTGTGACGTCCTCCCGATCCACTACCAGATGCTTCTCAACGATGCTGCCGGCAAGAAGCGCACTCAGCAACAGCTGCTCCTCTGCTTTTCTCAGATCATGCGAACCGCAGTACATGATCGTCTCTACGCTGCGAATCTCTACGAGGATCTTAAGGACGCCATGAAGCCGATCGACTACAAGGCGGATGAGAAGCGCCCATTAACCGAAAACGAAAAAAAGGCCATTCTAAAAGCAGAGTTATCCCCAGAAGATAGAATTTTTGTGGATATCTTGTATGCTACCGGCTTGCGCTGTGGAGAAGCTCTCGCCCTCACCCGGTTTGATATTGATTTTGCAGAGAAAACCATCAACGTCAACAAATCCGTGGAGTTTGACGATGCCGGCCGACCGAGTATCAAGTGCCCCAAATCCCATAACGGATACCGGCAGGTTCCGATCCCTCCGCAGCTCTTCTCTTCTCTCGAGTCCTACGTTCGTTTCTGTATGAGGGGAACCCAGCTCTTTTCCATGCGCGGCGGCAAATTGGTATCTAAATCCTCGTATCGTCGTAAATGGGACAGAATCATCAAGGCCATGAACGAAGTCGCGGAACAGCCCATATCCGGACTCACAGCGCACATCTTCCGGCACAACTACTGTACGGCGATGTGCTACCAGATCCCGCGCGTGTCGATCAAGAATATTGCGACGCTCCTGGGCGACAGCGAGGCCATGGTGCTGCGCGTGTACAATCACATTATGTTGGAGCGTGAGGACACCGCAGGGGCCGTAGAAGCAGCGCTGTATATGTGACACGGAAATGACACATTTACTTTGTATTACTTTGTTCTACTTTGTCGTACGACCATGTTTTACAATTTCATTTTTGTAACAGAAAAACGGCTGAAAACCCAGTAAAATCAAGGTTTTCAGCCGTTTCCATTTGATGAAGCATCGGGGATTCGAACCCCGGACAACTTGATTAAAAGTCAAGTGCTCTACCGACTGAGCTAATGCTCCGTATACTTTTGCATCCAACTGGGCTAGCTGGATTCGAACCAGCGAATGCAGCAGTCAAAGTGCTGTGCCTTACCGCTTGGCGATAGCCCAATGTTTCGCCTTGCTGGCAGGGTGGATAAAGGGATTCGAACCCTTGGCCTCCAGAGCCACAATCTGGCGCGCTAACCAACTGCGCTATACCCACCATAATTACGACTTACAGTCTTTTTCACTATTTAATTTTAGTGAAGCGTGCTTGGAGGGATTCGAACCCCCGACCCACGGCTTAGAAGGCCGTTGCTCTATCCAACTGAGCTACAAGCACACAGCTTCTACAAAATTGTAGCAGCAAGCGGGTGATGGGAATCGAACCCACGTATCCAGCTTGGAAGGCTGGTGTTCTACCATTGAACTACACCCGCACGACATCGGGGTGACAGGATTCGAACCTGCGACCTCCTGGTCCCAAACCAGGCGCTCTAGCCAAGCTGAGCCACACCCCGTAAACAAGGTTTCCCGATTTGCGTTTAACCCTTTCGCGCTCGACGCAAGATTTATTATATTACATTGTTTTCGGTTTGTCAACACTTTTTTTCATTTTTTTCAAAATGTTTTTTGTGTTGTTTTGTTCTCACCGGACAACAAAGAGATCTTATCATATCTTTTCTCATCTGTCAACACCTAAATTGTATTTTTTTGACAAACTTTTTAAGAATTAGTCAGAACCTGCTCCGGTACTACCCTGTTTTCTTTGGAATAGTCATGTTAGTTGCGATAATTCATTCGATTTTGGGCTGTTCTCCGCCCTTTTTCGACCCGTTTTTTAATCCAGATACTTGATTTCCACCGAAAGCTCATGCTCTTCGTTGATCGTCAGCATGGCATAGCTTGGTTTTCTTCCCATCTGACGCGGATACGTGAGGCTGCCCGGATTGACAATCCAGAGATTTCCACGCTTTTCTGCGACCGGCCGGTGCGTATGGCCGAACAGTACGATATCCACACCCCTGGAAAGCGCCTCCGCATAGATTCCCTCCAGGCCGAGCGATACGCCGTAGTTATGACCGTGTGTGATAAAGGCACGGTAATCATCAATGTTCACCTGAATCTCCGCCGGGAGGTTTGAAAACCAGTCGTTATTTCCCATGACCATATAGCACGGGCCGTTTACCTTGGATTTGATCAGGTCATCCATCCCTTCCACGTCACCGCAGTGGATCATGCCGTCGAACTCCTCACGTTCCATGGCCTCCTCGAGGTTATACATCCGTCCATGGGTATCGCTCACTATCAGAAATTTCATACTCATTCTCTTCCCTCTTCTTATTTCAAATATGATGCAATCTGTTCTTTCATCGCCGCCAGTGCTTTTCCTCTGTGGCTGACTGCGTTTTTCTCTTCCGGAGAAAGTTCTGCGGTCGTGCGGCTCATATCCGGCAGATAGAAAATCGGGTCATAGCCAAAACCGTTCTCCCCGCGTTCCTCGTAACCGATTTTTCCCTCGATCGTTCCTTTGGTGGTACAGACTGTTCCATCCGGGAAGGCGGCTGCAATCACACAGACGAATCGTGCCGTTCTTTTTTCCACCGGCACGCCCTCCAGGCGGTCAACGAGGCTCTGATTTTTGATGCGGTAGGACGTATCCTCTCCCATATATCTTGCCGAATAGACACCAGGCTCGCCGTTTAAGGCATCCACTTCCAGACCGGAGTCATCCGCCAGCACGATCATGTCGCCGTCTGTGCATCCGGCAACGGTCTGTGCTTTGATTTTTGCATTCTCCTCAAAGGTTTTGCCGTTCTCATCGATCTCGACCGAAATGCCGGCTTCTTTCATCGAATAAATTTCCACCGGCAGATCCGCAAGGATTTCACGGATTTCTTTCATTTTGCCGGCATTTCCTGTTGCAAATACAATTTTTTTCATAACCGTTTTCCTTCTTTCACGCTGAAATAACTTGCGATCATTATACCGTATGTGTGACGCAAACACAAGAACCCTGTCACAAAAAAAGACCCCCGTTTTATCCGGGAGCCTTTTTTTGTAATCACACATTATTTTGCTTTTTTCTGATTTGCCAGAGTCTTGAATCCATCGAAAGCCAGGATCAGCGCCAGGATGACAAGCAGGCCTGCCAGCACGATACGTGCTACGCACCAGCCGATGCCAACGCCTGCGCCAAGGCCCTTGAAGTTTGCGATCAGGGTCTGTACAAGGGATGTGATGGTTACGATCAGCATGAATACCATCGGGAACAGGAACATTTTGTTGTTTTTGCCGACTTTTCCGAGCCAGGTGGCAACAGCAAGAAGTCCGATGGCTGCCAGCAGCTGGTTGGATGCACCGAACAGCGGCCAGATTTTGGAATAACCGGTCAGGCCAAGGCCGATGCCGAGTACTACGGTGATAACGGTTGATACAACCGGATTGGTCAGAACGGCTTTGTAGCCGGTTGCCTCTTTGTAAGTCTGTCCCGGCTCAAGCCAGAACTCCTGGAACATGTATCTTGCCAGACGGGTTGCGGTATCCAGAGAAGTCAGGCAGAATACCGATACAGTCAGAACCAGCAGAGAGTACAGTACATGGGTCGATCCGCCAAGTCCCGGAATGGTTGCTACCATCTCGGAGATACCGGTTGCAAATACAGCGGTCGGAACAACGGTGGTTCCGTCTGCGTATCTGGACCAGATGTAGCCGACTGCACACAGAGATACAATCGCAAGCGCACACTCAATCAGCATACCGCCGTATGCGATCGGGCGGGCATTTTTCTCATTGTCAAGCTGTTTCGATGTAGTTCCTGAACCAACGAGTGAATGGAATCCGGAAATTGCTCCGCAGGCGATGGTTACGAACAGGGCCGGGAACATAAATCCAAGAGAACTTCCGGTCGGAGCCAGCGTATCTTTGAATCCGGTGAATGCCGGGATATCCAGGGATGCATGGCCCATCAGAGCACTTCCGATGACACCGACAGCGGCTACGATCATCATGAAGTACAGAAGGAAGGAGCTTAAGTAGTCACGCGGCTGAAGCAGAATCCAGACCGGTGCAACAGAAGCTACGGTGATATAGATACCAACGATTACCATCCATGCTGTCTCGGAGAGATAGATCGGATGGAAGTTTAATCCAACAACAACGCAGACAACGATAGCTGCAACGCCTGCGATGGTGGAAACGCCAAGAGATACATTTCTTCTGTATACCATGAAACCGAACACAACGGCGAGTACGATGAACAGAATGGAAATCATAGCGGTTGTTGCATTTGCAGAACTTGCTGCCACATCGACAGCGCCGCTCTCGGTGTAGGCTGCCTTGAAGGTATTGGCAACGATGGAACCGAAGGCTGCAACAACGAGAATCAGGGTCAGGTAAGCGAAGACGATAAAGAGTTTTTTCGCTTTACTTCCCATGGTGTCTGCGATAACCTCGCCGATGGACTGTCCTTTGTGGCGCAGGGATGCAAACAGTGCGCCGTAATCATGAACGCCTCCAAAGAAGATACCGCCGATGAGTACCCATAAAAGAACCGGAACCCATCCAAAGACAGCGGCCTGAATCGGTCCGTTGATCGGACCTGCGCCTGCGATGGATGAGAAGTGATGTCCCATTAAGACAGGAGCTTTGGCAGGAACGTAGTCCACACCGTCCTCCTCGGTGAATGCAGGGGTTTTCCGTTTCGGATCAACGCCCCACTGCTCGGCAAGCCATTTTCCGTAGAATACGTATCCGGCGATCAGAATGCCGATTCCGACAACCAGTACAAGAATACTATTCATTTGTTTTTTCCTCCCTCTTTTTGGTAGAATAAATTTATAGATAACTAAGACCGGAACATCTTAGCATATCCCTTTACCAATTCCCAAGCCGCCCGGTTTCCAAACACTTTCTGTTCTGCCGTATCAAAGACGAGCAGCCGCACCTGACAGTAGCCTCTCAAAGAAAACCGGTAATTTTTATAATACTTATATTTTCGGATTTTCTTCTTTACGCTGTCCGCAACCGGTTTGTCCGCAAAAAAAATACCGGTGACCAGCGTGTACATGTGGTCGGTATCCGGTACTTCCTTCCCCTCGCGAACCACCTTTGGCTCTATCCATTCTGTCAGGTCCGTCAGAAATGTTTCGACGTCCTGGTCGTTCAGTTCTTCCACCGCTTTAAAATACGCATGCTCATGACAGCTGATCCTCCACAGCTCTGCTTTCTTTGAGAGCACGTATTTTGCGCCGCTCTCGTGGTAGCTTGCACAGGCATCGTATGTATGGCCGTTTACTTCGGACGGCTTTACGATATCGTAGCTCCTCTCGTAGGAATGCAGCAGCCTGTCTCTGATCTCCTGTCCGTTCATGGTTTCCTCCGCTTGATGAAAAAATTTCGCATGAGGACAGTTTAGCACAGTAGTGCAGTGATTTCAAGGAAATATTAAACCTTTCTAAAATTTTTCTTTTAATTTTTGTTATCAAAAAGGAGCAACGCCAAAAATCATTCGGCATTGCTCCTCCATTTGTATTATTTCTGTTCTTTTTCCCGGCGCGGCGGCTTCGGTCCCGCGTACTGGTAAAAGTAGGTTTTCAGCATTCCATTGTAAATTTTACGGTTTTTATCCGCCTTTTTGCCGAGATACCGCTCGGCATCCTCGTAGCTCGTGATCAGATACATCGACCAGGAATCGAGAGCGCGGTACCGCTCTCCTAATGTCTGATACAGGGCCGGAAGATCTTTTTTGTCCTCCAGGCGCTCACCGTACGGCGGGTTGGTAATCAGAAAACCGTATTTTTTCGGGTGCGACAGCTCGGCAACCGGACGCTGCTGGAAATGGATCAGGTGATCCACACCGGCCAGCTTTGCGTTCTCTCTGGCACTCTTGATGACATCTCCGTCGATATCAAAGCCCTGAATATCTGTCTCAATATCGTTCCGGATCCGGTAGCGTGCATCCTCCGCCGCATCCATCCAGCATTTTTTCGGCACGAGGTGCGTCCACTGCTCCGCAAGGAAAGAACGGTTGAGACCCGGTGCAATATCGGCCGCCATCATGGCCGCCTCGATCGGGAACGTACCGCTTCCGCAGAACGGATCGACAAGAATCCGGTCACCCTTCCACGGAGTCAGCATGATAAGTGCTGCGGCAAGGGTCTCGGTGATCGGCGCTTTCGCGGTCAGCTTGCGGTAGCCTCTCTTATGAAGGGAAACGCCGGAGGTATCGAGTCCGATCGTAACCTCGTCTTTTAAAATCGAAACACGGATCGGGTACTGTGCACCGTCCTCCGGGAACCACTCCATGTGGTAGACCTGTTTCAATCGCTCGACAATCGCTTTTTTCATGATCGACTGGATATCGGACGGGCTGAAGAGCTTACTCTTGATGGAGTTTGCCTTCGTTACCCAGAACTTTCCGTTTTTCGGGATAAATTTCTCCCACGGGAGCGCTTTTGTCGCTTCAAAGAGTTCATCGTACGTCTCGGCGTGGACCTGTCCTACTTTGAGCAGGATACGCTCGGTCGTGCGAAGGAACAGGTTGGCGTAGGCGATTCCCTCTGCATCTGCAAGAAACGTTACTTTTCCATCCTCCACGCGCTCGATTTCGTAGCCGAGGTCGAGGATTTCACGTTTCATTACCGCCTCCAGGCCGAAATGGCACGGGGCGATCAGTTCATATAATTCCATACTCTCCCGTCCCCTCTTATAATGTGAGCTGTTTTACGACAGTGCCGTCAAAGCCTTTGATCGTAAACACGCCGTCCTCGAGGATTGCATAGGTCGGGATATTGCCCTCTTTCGGCAGAGATACAGAACCCGGGTTCAGGAAGGTATGTGCGCCTTTTTTCTCGGCACGCAGGACGTGGGTATGGCCGTACAGGAAGATGTCTCCATCCATCAGCGGCGGCAGATTCTGCTCATTGTAGATGTGGCCATGGCTCATATAGAAGGTATGGCCTCCCTCGATCAGGATGCCGTAATCTGCCAGCACCGGGAACTCCAGTACCATCTGATCTACTTCTGCGTCGCAGTTTCCGCGCACGTTGGTGAGGTACTGTTTTTTCTCATTCAGCATGGCGATGACCTGTTTCGGTGCGTATTCTTTTGGAAGATCGTTTCTCGGGCCGTGATAGAGAAGGTCGCCTAACAGAAACAGGCGGCTTGCGCCCTCTGCCTCGAAGGCTTCCAGCATTTTTCTGCAGTAATAGGCAGAACCGTGAATATCAGATGCAAACATGTATTTCATATCGTGATCTCTCTTTCGTTTTGTGGTTTGGTTTTGTATTGTTTTCTGTTTCATCTTACCGTATCTTTTCCCGCTTGACAAGAAGAAATGTTGGATTGCTGCCCCCTTACAGCTCTTCTCCCGCCACCAGATATCGTCCGCGGTATGCATGCATTCCGCCGATGACCGTTTTGACCTCGTATCCGTTCTCCGCCAGCCGCTTTCCCTCCGCCATGCTCGCGGCACCCCGCTCACAGCAGATCACAAGAATTTTGTCCCGCGGCAGACAGACCCGTTCGAGCAGATGGTCATATGGAAGATTCACCGCTCCTTTCACATGCCCTTTTTCGTATTCCCGCCGGTTCCGCACATCGATGATCATCGCCCACGGTTTTCCCACGTACCAGTCCAGCTGGTCTGCCGCCAGCAGTGTCATGCCTGCCATATCCTGGTCCCCCTCTCCGGATCTGACTTTCTCTCCTGTTTTATATGTATGCAGAAACCGGCGGCAGAGTCCGTATGGGACCCTCCGCCGGCTTTTTTCTGCCGGAATCCCAAGGTTTACTTAGTATTTTTCATACTCATCCTTCTCGTCCTGCTCCCGGTTCTGCTGACCGTAGGATGACATCTCACGGTCTTTCACATGATTGCAGTCTCTGCTGTTCTTCTGGTTTTTGCTGTATTCGCTTTTCTCGTATCCGTTCTTGCTGTACTCGTTTTTGCTGTATTCATTTTTGCTGTTTCTGGTCATAATCTCGTTTCCTCCTGAATGTTTTTTGTCCTGCGACATCCTTTAGTATCGCTTTTTCCGCGCAGATTATGCATCCAGAACCCTGTTTTTCCACGGTATCTGTTCCAAAGTGGGGAATGCAAGCCCAAAAATACAGTGTTTTTCCTGCTTTCGGACCACTGCCTTCCAAATTGTGGTAATTTTTTCCAACTTTTGAATTTCGATGTTGCTTTTTCCCGTTATCTGTATTATAATCAATTTTGTAAAAGAATTTACCCTTCATAAATTTTTTTACAATTAATAACCCCTTATTAATTATTTATACTCCCCTTGAAAGATCGGTAGCTCCCCTGCCGGTCTTTCTTTTTGCAATTATTCAGAGCCATGCAAAATTTCAAGAAGAACTGTGAGTCATGCTCGCATGAACGAACAGTTCTTCTTGAAATTTTATATGGCGAGAAGCCACATCGAGATGCAGCGCAGCGGAATCGAGATGTGGCTCTGAATAATTGCAAAAAGGAGGAAAGTCTGCATCAGCAGACTTTCCTCCTTTTTCCCGTTCTGTATATATGATTAGAATTCTACTTTTTCACCTTTTGCCGCTTTTGTTACGGTTCCTGCGAGGACGATCAACGCCATGAGGTTTGGAATTACCATCAGGCCGTTAAAGAGGTCTGACAGGTTCCATACGAGATCTACTTTCAGCAGAGAGCCGAGGAAAACGAACACAACGACGATCAGCGAGAACGGAACGACTGCTTTCTTTCCGAACAGATACTGTACGTTCTGTCTTGCGAAGAAGTACCATCCGACGATGGTCGAGAATGCAAAGAACAGAAGACAGATCGCTACGAACGCCGGTCCGAAGCCTTTGAGGCCGGTTCGGAATGCCGCCTGTGCGACCGGGGTTCCTTTAACACCGGTACTCATCATCTCTTCCAGAACGCCGGAAGAAAGAATAACGAGAGCGGTCATGGTCAGGACAACGAAGGTATCAATAAAGACACCAATCATCGCTACTTCACCCTGATCCTCCGGGTTCTCGACATCGGCAATCGCATGGGCATGCGGGGTGGAACCCATACCGGCTTCATTAGAGAAGAGGCCTCGGGCAACACCGTAACGCATGGCTTTCCGCACGGTAATACCGGCTGCTGCACCAAATACGGCGTCCGGACGGAATGCACAGATAAAGATCGAAGCAATCGCTGACGGCACATGCTGGATGTTGATCAGAATAACAACAAGGGCTCCGACGAGATACAGTGCTGCCATCACCGGAACAACTTTTTCGGTGAAGGATGCGATACGGGAGATACCTCCGATGAAAATGAATGCGGCGAGAACGGCTACAATCACACCCATCACCCATTTCGGTACGGAAAATGCGGTGTAGAACGCATCACTGATGGAGTTCGACTGTACCATATTTCCCATAAAGCCAAGCGCCAGAATAACGGCTACGGCAAAGAAGCCTGCCAGTGCTTTTCCAAACGTTCCCTTGAATGCGTGGGTAATGTAGTAAACCGGTCCTCCGATAACTTCTCCGTTCTCATCGCGGCGTTTGGAGATCTGCGCGAGATACGCCTCGCCGTAGATCGTTGCCATGCCGAAGAACGCAGCAAGCCACATCCAGAAGATGGCTCCCGGGCCGCCGGATACGAGTGCGGTCGCACATCCTGCGATGTTTCCGGTTCCGACCTGTGCGGCGATCGCTGTTGCAAGTGCCTGGAAGGAAGTCATGCCGTCTTTTCCGGCCTTCTTACCCTTTAACGAGAAACCGCCGAAGACGCGGTTCCACGCGGTCTTAAACTTTCTTACCTGTACAAAGCGGGTCCGAACAGAGAAATAAACTCCCGTACCTACCAGCAGAAACAGCAGTACGCTGTTCCAGAGCACATCACTAATCTGCGCAATTGCCTGATTCAATGCATCCATTTTCTTTTCTCCCTTTCCATTCGACGTATGGTCTGAACGATGTGGATCACACATCCGCACCGTTTTGAGAAAAAAAATACCATCTCCTGCGGGACTTTTCCTGCAGAACATGGCTCTGATTGAAAAATACAGCAAAAAACCGCACTTCCGGAATTTTTTCGTTTCTGCGCACCGCTTTTTTTGTTCCGCGGCTGTTTTTCTTCTGTATCTTTTTTGACTCTGTCCTTTTGCCTGAGAGATTCTGCATCGCTGCATTGCACCTTCGGCACTCTTTTCAAGAGCTTCTCCAGAGACCACTCCGTTTTTAGTCCTCGCCGTCTCCCGTCCATTCTTGTTTTAAGAAGAGAACCAGCACCTGAAAGTTTTACTTCTTCGGTCGTGCACCTTTCGAAAATTAAATTTCCAAAGGCTCTCCGCACATTTTCTAAAAACTTCTACGTCTTTTTTTATTTTTGTAAAACTATAGCACCTGTGATAGGATTCGTCAATACCCCATGCCGTATTTTTTTCGGAATATTGCAAAAATATATAAAAAATCAGCAGATCTGCGCGCGCACGTCTCAAAATCGCATGCGCGGCACAGATCTGCTGTTCTCTTTTCCAAATATCTTTTATGACGCCTGGAACTGGCTATTGTACAGATTGTAGTAGAAGCCTTTCTTCGCAAGAAGCTCCTCATGGCATCCCTGCTCGATGATCTTTCCGTCTTTCATGACGAGGATCAGCGAAGCGTTGCGGATCGTGGACAGACGGTGGGCAACGACGAAACTCGTTCTGCCCTGCATCAGCTTGTCAAACGCCTCCTGAACCTGCAGTTCGGTACGGGTATCGATGCTGGAGGTCGCCTCGTCGAGGATCAGCATCGGCGGCAGGCAGAGCATGACACGGGTGATACAGAGAAGCTGTTTCTGCCCCTGGCTGATGCTGTCTTCGCTGAGAACCGTGTCAAGCCCCTTCGGCAGACGCTTGATAAACTCCCAGCTGTGTGCCTCTTTGGCCGCATTGACAATCTCCTCTTCCGTCGCATCCGGCTTTCCGAAGCTGATGTTGTCGCGCACGGTTCCCTGTTTGATCCAGGTATCCTGCAGCACCATACCAAAGCAGCTGCGGAGCGCATGGCGGGACAGTTCGTCGATCGGCTTTCCGTCGATGCAGATCTTTCCGGCATCGACATCATAGAAGCGCATCAGCAGGTTGATAAACGTCGTCTTTCCGCATCCGGTCGGGCCGACAATGGCAACACGCATGCCCGGCTGTACGTCAAGATTAAAGTTCTCGATCAGTTTTTTCTCTTTGTCATAACTAAATGCTACATCATCGATCGTCACATTTCCCGTCACGGTATCGATCATTCCGGCCGGGTCTGCACTCTCCTCTTTCTCTTCCAGAAGAGCAAAGATACGGCCTGCGCAGGCAAGCGCGTTCTGCATCTCGGTGATAACGGAACTGATATCATTGAACGGTTTCATATACTGGTTTGCGTACGACAGCAGAACGGAAAGTCCGCCGACAGTCAGCGCACCGCCCGGGATCATGAAAGCTCCCACAAGGGCAACACCGGCATAGATCACGTTGTTGACAAAACGGGTAGACGGGTTCGTTAAGGAACTGTAGAACACGGCCTGCTGGCTGTATTTCTGCAGATCTTTGTTGATCTCTGCAAAACGCTCGGAAGCTTTTTCCTCATAGCCGAACGCTTTGACTACTTTCTGGTTTCCGATCATCTCATCGATGAGTGCGGTCTGTTTTCCTCTCGTCTCACTCTGTTTCTGGAACATTTTGAACGAGCGGCCGGAAATAAATTTTGCCACGAAGAAGCTCAGAGGTGTCAGGCAGATCACAAGAAGGGTGATCCATACGTTCTTCGAGAACATGAAAAACAGTGTCACAATAATGGTTACGATGCCGGAGAACAGCTGCGTAAAGCCAAGCAGAAGACCGTCCGATAAGATATCGGTATCTGCGATAACACGGCTTACGATGTCTCCGGAGCTGTGCTGATCCAGATAGGACAGCGGCAGCACCTGGATATGACGGATCGCCTGGGAACGAAGGTCGCGCACGATGCGGTACGTCATACGGTTGTTGATCAGGTTCATGATCCATGCGGAAAGTGCGGAAACGAGGGTAAAGAATACGATTCGTTTCAGATAGAACCACATCTCCGGGAAATTGACCTGGTGGGCTGCAACGACCTCATCGATCGCATCGCCGAACAGGATCGGAATATAAAGCTGTAAAATAACGGTAACCGCAGCCAGGACAATACTAAGGCCTAAGAAAATTTTATAATTTCCGATAAACGCCATCAGCTTTTTCATGACCTGCATGCCGCTTTTTCCGGACTTGTTTTCTGTCTTTTTCATGCGATCACCCCGCTTTCGTTGTTATAAGCTGCACGCTCTTCCGGGAACTGGGAGAAGTAAATCTCGCGGTAAACCTCGCAGGTTTTCATCAGCTCGTCGTGTGTGCCGTTTCCTTCGAGCGTACCATTTCCAAGAACGAGGATCTGGTCTGCCTGACGGATGCCGGCGATTCGCTGGGATACGAGGAAGGTTGTCGTGTTTCCTTCGAGATTGTGGACGGCTTTGCGGAGTTTTGCATCCGTTGCAAAGTCAAGCGCACTCGAGCTGTCGTCCAGAATCAGGATTTCCGGTTTTTTTACCAGCGCACGCGCAATAGAAAGACGCTGTTTCTGTCCGCCGGAGAGGTTCTTTCCGTTCTGCTCCAGCATAAAATCGAGCTGATCCTGTTTGCCTTCTACGACTTCTTTCGCCTGAGCTGTGGTGAGCGCCTCCCAGATTTCTGCATCGGTGGCGTCCTCTTTGCCCCACTTCATATTGTCGCGGATGCTGCCTTTAAAGAGCACTGCTCTCTGCTGAACAACACCGACTTTATTGCAGAGCTCTTCTTTCGTGTAATTCTTTACATTCTCGCCGTCTACCATGACGTCACCGCTAGTCGCATCATAGAAACGGGAAATCAGGCTGACCAGCGTCGATTTTCCGCTTCCGGTACCGCCGATGATTCCGATGGTCTGGCCGCGTTTTGCGGTAAAACTGATATCCGATAAGCTCTCTGCACCGGCTCCTGCATAGGTGAAGCTGACATTTTTAAATGTAACAGCTGCATCGCCAGTTACTTTCTTTGCAGCGCCGCCTTTTGCCGGGTAGTTCATGGTTGTCGGAACCGCCAGTACGCCGGAGACACGCTCTGCACAGGCAACGGATTTGTTTAAGGTGATGATGAGTGATGCCAGTTTGATCAGCTCCACGATGATCTGCAGCATGTAGTTGTAAAGTGCGACAACCTGTCCCTGCTGCATACTGCCGATGTTGACCTGAAGGCCTGCCTGCCAGATCAGGACAACGGCTGCGATGTTGATGAGGACATAGGTCAGCGGATTTAACAGTGCGGAAATTTTTCCGACAAACTCGTTCAGACGAGTCAGCTCATCGTTGCTCTTTTCGAAATCGGCAACAGACTGCTCCTCACGGCAGAACGCACGGATGACACGAACACCGTTCAAATTTTCTCTTGTCATTCCGGTGACGCGGTCGAGTGCCGCCTGTACCTTTTTGAACAGCGGGATGCTGACCAGCATAATGCCGAATACGGCAACGAACAGGATCGGAATAGTAACCAGGAATACGATGGCACATTTTACGTTGACGGTAAATGCCATCACAACGGAACCGAATACGATAAACGGACTCCGCAGCAGCAGACGCAGACCCATGTTGATTCCGTTCTGCACCTGGTTGATATCGTTGATCAGACGGGTGATCAGCGTATCGGTTCCAATGGTATCCAGCTCCGTAAAGGACAGAGCCTGGATGTGGTCAAAGACCGCCTGGCGAAGCTCGGTTGCACAGCCGACGCTCGCTTTTGCCGCGAAATACTGCGCGGTGAAGCTGCAGCAAAGTCCGACTGCCGCCATCAGAACGAGGATTCCAAAACGGCTGACGATGTACGGACGGTTATTGCCTGCGATACCCACATCGATGATCTGGGCAACAACCATCGGCACCAGAAGGTCGAATACGACTTCCAGAAGCTTGAACAAAGGAGCGATGATGCTCTCTTTTTTGTAGTGCTTCAAGTAGACTCCAAGACTTTTCATCTTCTTTTTCACTCTCCATTTCTTTGTTTCTTGACATTGACAGTATAATCTCATATGATTAATACGAATAGTATTGTTTTTATAGCTTAGTGATACAATTTTAATATCATAGATAATTTCACGAAAGGAAGTCTCTTATGGAACTGCGCCAGCTTGAATATTTCCGCGTCATCGCCGAAACCGAAAGTATTCACGAGGCCGCCCGCCGCCTCAACATGTCCCAGCCGCCGCTCAGCTACCAGTTAAAACAGCTCGAAACGGAACTGAACGTCATCCTGTTTGAACGCACCCGCCAGGGTGTCCGTCTGACGGAGGCCGGAAAACTGCTGTACGACCGCTCCGCCAGCCTGCTCGAGTACGTGAAATCGACGGAGCTTGAGGTCGCAAAGGTCGGCAAAAAGCGGGTTCTCCGACTTGGCATCACACCGACCACAGTTGCGACAATCATGCCGTGTGTCTCGCTTTTTTCCCGCCGCAATCCCGACGTCAACTTCGAAGTACATGACGGCATCACCTACACCCTGTACCGCTATCTGATGGACGGCATCATTGATATTTCCATTGCCCGCACGCCGCTGCGGCTCGATGATGTCGACTATAAAATTTTAAGCTCTGAACCTATGATTGCCGTTTCTTCAAAAGATATGCTTCCCGAGAAGAACGGATCGCTAAAGCTCTCGGATCTTTTGAATATTCCGCTCATCATCTACCGCCGGTATGAGGCGCTCATCATGGATGCGTTCCACTCGCGCGGCATGGAGCCCGATCTTTTCTGCGTCTGCGACGATCCCCGCGGCGCGATGCTCTGGGCAAAGGAAGGCCTTGCCACTGCCATTTTCCCGCAGTCCATGAGCTCTCTCTGCCAGGGACTCCGCATCCAGCCGCTCGCAGAAAGCGACCTGGAAACGCAGATCGCCGTGATCTGGAAAAAGGGGCGGAAACTCTCTCCGCTTCTGCAGGACTTTGTCGATGCCTGCATGGAGAGCATATTATAATAGAAGAAGTCCGCTGCGCCGGTCTCTTTTTCAGGGATCAGCGCAGCGGACTTCCTTTTTTTATTTCTCATTCTTTTTACTGCACAAACAACAGCGCGATATTCAGCAGTGTCACAATCACCGCAATCGCAAACAGGGCAATTTTCAGCCGCAGACTGTTCGCGTATTTTCCCATGACTTTTTTCGAGGACGTCAGATAAATCTGCGTAAATACCGTAATCGGGAGCTGCATTCCAAGGAACATCTGTGAATAAAGAAGGCCCTGGAACGGGGAATCAATCAGAAGAATGACCGCTGCGGCCGGGATCATGGTAAGAAGGATTCCCCAGCGTGTCTCCTTACTCTTGATCTCATACGGCTTGTTAAAAATCCCCGAAAAAATCGTTCCGCCCGCCATTCCCGCGGTGATGCTCGATGAAATTCCGGCGAGCAGAAGCGCTGCTGCAAAAATCACCGATGCGGCATTTCCAATGAGCGGTGTCAGCATCTTTCCCGCCGTTGCGAGATCATCCACCTGCTTTGCATTCTGCGGCTGGAAAAACGTTGCGGCCGCCATCAGGATCATTGCACTGTTGATGGCCCATCCGATGATCATGGAAAACAGGGTGTCTTTGAACTCATACTTTAACTGGCGCGCAATCACCTCATCATCCTCAAGATTCCACTGGCGGCTCTGAATAATTTCCGAGTGGAGAAACAGGTTGTGCGGCATGACGACCGCACCGAGGACGCTTAAGATGACCGGCATTGAGTGCTCTGGAAACGACGGTTTTACCCAGCCGACAGCCGCCTGCGCCCAGTCGATATCGGCGATCCAGACCTCAAAGAGGAATGAAAAGCCGATCAGCGAGACAAACACAATGATCAGTTTTTCAATCCGTTTGTAAGCACTTGTAAACTCGCAGATCAGAACCAGCACGAGAATCATCATGCTGCCGAGCTTGATCGGAATGCCGAACAGCATCTGGAGCGCAATCGCACCGCCTAGGATCTCCGCCATTGCGGTCGCCACTGCTGCCATCATCGCCGTCGCAAGAATCGTGTTTTTCAGCCATGCAGGCAGATAGAGGCTCGCCGCCTCCGAGAGGCACTTTCCCGTGGCAATGCCGAGATGCGCCGCATTGTGCTGCAGAAAAATCAGCATGATCGTGGACAAGGTGACCATCCACAGAAGCTCGTAGCCGTAACCCGATCCGGCGGCAATGTTGGATGCCCAGTTTCCCGGGTCGATAAAACCGACCGTGACAAGAAGTCCCGGGCCGAGATAGCGGAGAAAATTCATGCCCGCCGTCTCTTTTCGTTTTCGATTTTGTTTCATATTCTTTCCTTTCTGACAATTTGATACGGAACCGGCCCATCCAGGACCGGCAGAAATCGTTTTGTTGTGGTTTTGGTTGCTTTAGTTAGTTATAACTAACTGCATTGTACATGGGATTTTTCAAAAAGTCAAATCCTGTTTTCTCTTTCTTGTGCTTCATCGTCCGCTGTGCTACAATAAAACTGCTTATTTTGAACTAAAAGGAGAATTTTTATCATGATACGACTTGCCGTCCCGGAGGATTTTACTTCGATCATGTCAATCTATGCGTACGCCCGCTCTTTTATGCAGGAAACCGGAAATCCGAATCAGTGGGGAAACCATTTTCCGCCGGAGGAGCTGATTCACAACAGAATCCGTGACAAACAGCTTTTTGTCCTGGAAGAAAACGGCACGCTGCACGGCGCGTTTGCCTTCATCATCGGTGAGGATCCGACGTATCTGCAGATCGACGACGGCTCCTGGCTCTCCGATGCGCCGTATGGCACGATCCACCAGGTTGCCTCAGACGGAACAATCCACGGATTTTTCTCCCAGATCGTCGATTACTGCTGGGCACAGATCCCGCACCTGCGCGTCGATACGCATGCGGACAATCAAATCATGCAGCATCTGATCCAGAAAAACGGATTTGAACGGCGCGGCATCATCTACGTGCTGAACCACTCTCCGCGGATTGCGTTTGAACGCGTAAAATAAAACACCAAACGAAAACACCGGATCGTCACCGCTTCGCAGACTTTTCAGCCGCGGAATCACCGTTGGATCCAGATAATATAAGGATCCGACGACCTGTCCCATCATCCCATTTTTCGATCTTTCGTGTGTCATTTTTTTACCAGCCTTACATCTTCTTACTCTCCAGTATGCACTTGCCCGTACCGAAATGCAAAGAAAATCCGCTTTTTCCCCTCTGTTTCTGCACATTCCTTTGTGCAGAATACAGATGCAGAAAAAACGGATTTTCTTTTTCATTTTTCTTTATGCGTGGATTCCTCTGTTCTCGTCCCCGGACTCGTTTACGCCGAATTCGTAATCATTGCCCGGCAGAATCATGTTCAGCAGGATTCCTGCGATGGCTGCAATGGCAAGTGCAGTCAGGGTGACGGTCGTTCCGCCGATCGTAAAGGAGAGACCGTTGCTGAAGCCCAGTCCGCAGACAAAGATGACGCCCGCGATGATCAGGTTTCTCGATTTGGTCAGGTCTACTTTATTCTCTACCACGTTGCGCACACCGATGGCAGAAATCATACCGTACAGCATGAAGCTGACGCCTCCGATGATAGAGGACGGCATGGTGCTGATGAGTGCCGATACCTTCGGAATGAAGCTGACGATAATCGCAAAGACTGCGGCAATACGGATGACTCTCGGGTCATGTACGCGGCTCAATTCCAGAACGCCGGTGTTCTCGCCGTACGTCGTGTTGGCCGGTCCGCCGATGAAACCTGCCATTGCGGTTGCAAGACCATCGCCGAGCAGGGTTCTGTGCAGGCCCGGATCAGAAAGGAAGTTCTCTCCTACGGTTGCAGAGATCGCCGACATATCGCCGACATGCTCCATCATGGTCGCGATCGCGATCGGTGCCATGATCATAATGCTGGTCAGATCGAATTTGCAGAGCTGCAGCGGCGGAAGTCCGACGATGCCTGCCTGTGCAACCGGCGCAAAGTTGATGATCACGGATCCGTCCGGATTTTTGATGCCGAGTGCATTCAGGACAACTGCCACAGCGTAGGCAATCACAACGCCCATCAGAATCGGAATGATTTTGAGCATTCCTTTTCCCCAGATGTTGAAAATGATGATGACTGCCAGCGCAACCAGTGCCAGGAACCAGTTCGTCGAAGCATTATTAATGGCGGAACCAGCAAGGCTGAGGCCAATGCAGATGATAACCGGACCTGTGACAACCGGCGGCAGGTAGCGCATCACGCGTTTGACGCCGACCATGCGGATGATCAAGGCAAAAATCAGGTACAGAAGACCTGCTACCACAATACCTCCGCAGGCATAGGCTGCCTTGTCATTGACACTCATGCTGGCATATTTTCCGGTATTCAGGTTTGCAACAGCGGCGAAACCGCTTAAGAATGCAAACGAAGAACCAAGAAATGCCGGTACTTTAAATTTCGCGCACAGATGGAACAGCAGCGTTCCAAAGCCGGCGCAGAACAGTGTGACAGATACGGTAAGACCGCGGGACGGCCCCTCGCCGCATGCGTCTACAAAGTAGCTGTTTACCAGAATCGGCACCAGAATGGTTGCACCGAACATGGCAAACATGTGCTGCAATCCGAGAATCAGCATTTTAGGAATGCCGAGCTTTCTCGCATCGCGGATGACTCCATTAGACTCGTTCATACGTCTCTCCCTCTCTTTTGTTTTTCCTTCCCATTATAGGCGTCATATTCTGGAAATACAAGCGAAAGATTCCGTTCCGCACACTTTAATTTTCAAACGGGCGGACACGAAGGGTAACACCTAATTCATCGCAGATTTCCCGGCATTTCTGAATCTTTTCTTCCGGCATAACTTTCTCGACAACGGTCATCACAACATTCGGCACATACTGTTTTGCAAGTACTGCAAACTCCTTGATAGCCTCGTACGACTGGATGCCGAATTTCGACCGTGTGAGCTCCAGAAATTCTTTTTCATCCGGCGCGTTTAAAGAGATCGAGACGGTATCAAATCTTCCCTTTAATTCCGGGGTGACATCTCTTCCATAGATCAGGTTGGCAAGACCGATCGTATTCAGACGCACTTTCAGGTTCGGATACGTTCCTTTTAAGGAATCGATCACCCGACAGACATCCTCAAGCCGCTCAAGCGGTTCTCCGAAGCCGCAGAAGACCAGTTCATTGATCACGTTCAGATCGTACTGTGCGAACAGCTCCAGCATCGTCTCAACGGATGGCTCGCCCTCTTTTAACCACAGTGTATTTCCCTCCTGCTGCTGTTTCGTCTGGCGCAGACAGAACACACAGCTGCACGGGCATTTGTTTGTCATGTTGACATAGACATTTTTTCCGGTAAGATCGCCGCTCTTTGCAAGGTCGAGATACCCTTCCTCGCCGACGGCTCCGGTTACAGTATATAAATACATTACGCTTCCTCCGTTAAGTCCTTCATAAACATTTCAAAGCAGAGTCCCCAGTAGCTCGGCACTTCGTTTTCTTCGCAGTAGCGGATGCATTTCGATACGTAATCCGCCGCCTTTTTCACCGACTCGTACAGGCTGTGGCCGTTCAGATACATGCCTGCGATAATTGCCGCAATGACATCTCCCGTACCGCTCCGGTCGCCGCCGATGCGGTCTACCATGACAATCTGGAAGTCTTCGCCTTTGTTATAGATAAAGTTGGCAATCTGCGTCTGGTTAAAGTGGATGCCCGTCACAACAATATGTTTCGGTCCCCGCTCCGCCAGTTTTCCGCACATCTCTTTCAGCTCCTCAATCGAAGCCCCGTTCTCTGGATACGGCGCATCGAGCAGTGTACAGAGTTCTGTCAGGTTCGGTGTGATGATATCCGCGTAGTGAACCAGCTCTTTCATCTTGTCGCACATCTCTTTCGTGTACGTCCGATACAGCTTCCCATAGTCTCCCATGACCGGATCGACGATGACAAAGTTGCGGTCCGTCTTGAAATGGCGGATAAAATCAAGCACAATATCCACCTGCTGTTCCGATCCTAAAAAGCCGGTCGAGATCGCATCGAAATCGAGCTTCAGATCCTTATAGGTCTGAATGTAATCCTTCATCCGGTCAGTATAATCATCAAAGTAATACGTCGGAAACTGCGTGTGTGCTGAGAGAATTGCGGTCGGAACTGCCACCGCCTGAATCTTCATCGCCGACACGATCGGCGCCATCACAGCCGTTGAGCACCGGCCAAAGCCTGTCAGATCGTTAATCAGTGCTATCTTTTTCTGTTTTTCCATGTTGTTCTCCTCTTTTTTTCAGGATGCCTCCGCATCTGTTTTATGTCTATTTTTGCACACTCGCGTCTTATTTACAAGTTTTTTCCGGACAAAAAGAAAAGGGACTGTCGGGAAATAGACCGCCCCGTATGTAAAATGATCGGATAACTGAATTTTGTCTTTTTTCTGATTCATTTCTGCTCTCTCTTTAAAGTTTTTCCGTCTCCTCGCGCAGCGCTGCCGTCAGCTTTCTTGTCATCTCAAGATAGCTGTTCAGCTCTTCTGCCGAGAGTTTTCCATATGCACGGATCTCCGTCTCTTCTACGGTCAGACCCGCAAGCGCATTGTAGTGCACCGGCAGTGTCTCGCCGAACGGAACGTTGTTGTCCGCATCTTTCATGGCGTGGCGGTACGTCACGATTACGGTTCCGCCGGATCGAGCAGAATGCTCTGGCGCTGGATACGGAACGATGCCAGGGAATCGTAATCGTACACGATCGCCTCCTCGTTCTTCACCGGAGCCTCCATCGCCTCCTCGTATTTTTTCATATCACGGAAGAAACTCTGTATGTCTTACCAGTCCCTGATCGTCAATGCCGAACGCATAGCTGTTGGATCTGGTCTGCAGCAGGAAAATATTTTCGGAATGATTGATCACAATATCCATTTTCGCTTTCCCCATTTCTCTATCTTGTATCTTTCCTTTTTTCAACAGTACAAATTTATCATATGTTAAAAGTCAAAATATTTTACTTTTTATTTTAGTAAAATTTACTACCTGCTTTTGTGAAAAATGCACAAAAAGAGGAATCTCCATCTATGCAGACTGGAAATGCCTCTTTTTTGTTCTCTTGTTTCCTTTTTTTCTTCAGCTCAGAAAGTTTTCAATAATGACGTTTTCCGCCTCCGCTTCCGTCATGCCGAGCGTTCTGAGTTTCAACAGCTGCTCGTCATTGATCCGTCCGATCGCCGCCTCGTGGATGATTGCCGCATCCACATGCTTTGCCTGGATCTCCGGAATAGATCCGACCTGGGCGTGATCCATGATGATAGAATCGCACTGGATATGGGCGTGGCATTTGTTTTTGCCGACTGCCTTCGGATGGAAGACCTGGGAGGAATTGCCCTTTCCGACAGAACGTGAAATAATCTGTGCGGAAGAACCACTTCCGTTCATACATACTTCAATATCCGACTCTGCCTTCTGGTCACCGTCTGTCATCAGACGTTCGAGCACGAACAGTTTGGAGTTTGCATCCATCACAACATTCGTCGTACGAATTGTTGAGTCAACGCCCTTAATCTGTACGGTATCCAGCGTAAAAACGGAATTTTCTCCGATTTCAATATTTGTCACCGGGTTCAGAATCCGCTGTCCCGTTCCGTTTCCCTCTCCGTAATGCTTTTCCTCGTAGCGCACGTTGGCATTTTTTCCTACATGGAACGTATGGATACCGTCGTGCCGGCTGTCGGATATTGACTCCGCCGCGCCGGGTGGTCGTCCCCCCCGCCGTTGTGAATGCCGCAGCCCGCTACAATCGTAACATCGGCGCCGTCCGCAACGTAGAAATCATTGTAAACAAGATCCGTCATACCGGAAACGCTGACGACAACCGGGATAAATACTTTTTCGCCTTTTGTCTCGCCGTCAATCAAAATATCAATGCCCGGCTTATCCTCTTTTTTGCGGATTTTGATATGTTCACTGTCACCGTGGCAGAGCGGAATGCCGTTCTGGCGGAGATTGTATGCCCCTTTCTGCTCAAATCCCTCGCTGATCTGATTTAATACGCCCTGGGTTGTCTCATCTACCTGTACCATCAGCATGTGCCTCCTTCCTGGCCGCACATCCGGCCTGTTTTCTGCTGGAACAGGGTCGGCAGTACGTCTTCCTTTGTACCGTATTCTTTCACCTGGCCGTCCTCGATCACCATGATCTTGTCTGCCATCTGGATAATGCGTTCCTGATGAGAAATGAGGATCAGACATTCTTTCTTCTCTTTGTGGATTTCTTCAAACCGTTTGATCAGCATGGAAAAGCTCCACAGGTCAATGCCGGCCTCCGGCTCATCGAAAATGCTGACCTTATGCGGTTTTGCAAGAACCGTTGCGATCTCCAGACGCTTCATCTCTCCTCCCGAGAGCGTACCGTCCATCTGGCGGTTCAGGTAATCGGCAGAGCAGAGTCCGACAGCGGAGAGGAGTTTACAGCTCTCGGCTTCCGTCAGTTCTTTTCCGGCTGCCAGCGACAGCATTTTTTTCACCGTCATTCCTTTAAAACGCGGCGGCTGCTGGAATGCATAGCCGATGCCGGCGTTTGCACGGTGGTCAATATCATAACCGGTAATATTTTCCTCATCCAGGAAGATTTCTCCGCCATTGGCGTCCTCAATTCCTGCAAGCACTTTGGCCAGCGTTGATTTTCCGCCACCGTTCGGTCCGGTAATCACCAGCATTTCCCCGTCCTTTACCTCAAAACTGATGTGGTTGACGAGGCAGCGTTTTCTTCCCTCTTCGTTTACTTCAAAGGTAAGATTGTCTACTTTCAGCATATTTGCACCTCTTTTGTTTTCACTCTTTGCAGGGATAATCCCCCTTTCAAAAACTCTACTCCTTCTCCTAAAATCTGTCAATTATTTGTTGTGGTTTTGAGAGACTCTTTTGTTTTATGCAGTGATTTTTCCCGTAACATTTTCTTTTCCTGCATTCTTTTTCGTTTCTTCTGGATCGCATGCTGTGTTTGCGGTATAATGAGGGTAATATTTCATCGGGAGGTTATCGTATGCGTGTACTTATTACAGGAACCAGTTCCGGAATCGGGAAGGCGATTGCGGAGAAATTTTTAAAAGAAGGCTTTGATGTTACCGGATTTGACCGGAAGGAGGCTTCGATCAGCCAGGATTCGTATACTCATTTCTGCCTTGATATCCGCGACAGGGAACAGTATCCGGCGCTTGCGCCTTTCGATATTGTCATCAACAACGCCGGTGTGCAGAACGAGAATGATATTGATATCAATTTAAAGGGAACCATCGCAATCACGGAGGCGTACGGAATTCATGACAACATCCGCGCCATCCTCATGATCGGCTCGGCCAGCGGCCATACCGGGACTGAAATTTATTCTGCCC
>OATA01000153.1_pt1 | contig 101131 bp, 167 predicted proteins | sample 1516451 | NCBI WGS metagenome assembly OATA01 (sample SAMEA2579905, study PRJEB22360) | human gut metagenome | biome: human gut; feature: human-associated habitat; material: faeces | place: Denmark | collected 2008/2010 | reverse complement strand
CCACCTGTAAATCTATCAATTTCATCTGTACCATTATTATAGTAATCATATACCTGTTCTTCAGTATACTTTCTACCATATCTATCACTATAAAGTTTACCTTTATATGGTATAGGTTCAATTATAGTAGGTTTATTAGTTGGAGGTACTTCACCACCCTCTTCATATGATTTAAAGTCCCAGTAGCCTTTACCGGGATTTTGCTCCCGGTAAGACTTCAAGCTCTGCATTCTCTATTTAAATGCTTCTCTGTTCATATCAATACTTACATGTTTCTAAATACATCTTTAGTAGCATTACTAAACTCTCTGGATCTGAAGAATGAGCTCTGAGACAAGCTGAGTACTCTCCTTCCATGAATTTGTCTCTTAGTAGTAAATAGTAAGTTAAAACGGATCCGTCTGTGTCGCAAGTACACCACCAGTAACAGTTGTAATCTTTATTTAGATCTTCAGGATAGAGTGTCTGCAGTTCTTCTAATATGTTATTTGCATTCATAATCTTTCAATTATTTCTTTCCACCTTTGCCCTTTTTAGAGCCTGACTTTTTACCTCCACATGCCATAATGTTTCCTCCTATTTAAATATGTTAAATCCTTTTCATTATCATAAGCTTCTTTTTCAAAGCTTATGTTTCTATAAGCATTACCCTTCATAAATAATCTTACTAGCCATTCACCAAAGTAAATCAGATAGAAAGGTATATATAACAATTCTTTCATCTGCGCTGTGTGTATACTTTCATGATTAATATCTTTTTCAGACATTTTCATACCTTTGCGTACAAAACACAAACCAAATAAATTCATTGCCTTAAACCCTTTAAAGGGTATAATATTATTATATATTAATTTCATATTACTTCTCTCCTACTACTTTATTCTTCAATGCTGTTTTAGCTTTCAGTTTTTCTCTTTCTAAAGCTGCATCATCTTTCATCTTTTGTAATTCCTTTTGAGATTGCAATTTCTGTTTCTCTAAAGCTACTTTCTTTTCTTCTATATCTTTCTTCATCTACTACTCTCTTAGTTTAGCATTGAATTCGAATTGTTTAGAAGCTTCTTCAGATGCTTGTTTTCTTTCTGCTAATGCTTGGGCTGCTATCTCCATTGGATCTGGAATTCCATTATTATTCTGATCCATATCTTCTGCACCTCTATAAGCATTAAGTTGAGCTACTGTAATCTTAGTTGCATTGTTAGAATCTATCTCATATTTCTTAAGATCCATCTCTGCTTCTTTAATCATTAACTCTTCTTCTTTAACTTCATTTTGCATCTGAATCATCTGTTGTTCTCTTTGAGCTTGAGCTTCTTCCATAGCCTGTTGTTGTTCCATGCGTTTCTGCTCAATCTCTTCAAGTTTGTTTCTAATCATAGTAGTATTATCATTAGTAAAGATTTCTACTACATCGAGTAAACTAGCACCATTTTGCATAGCAGGTTGTATAAGACTTCTAAGGAATTCAATATTCTGTTGATTCTTAGTAGAATCATCTACAAATATATCAAAGTCTTCATATGGGAAGTTATCTGATAGTGTTAAGAATGCTCTAGTTGCATCATCTAATATGTACTGAAGATGAGTCTTATTACCATCTTTCCAAGCCCATTTGGCTGTATTCAGTAACATATTCAAACACTCTCTCTTTACTTGATTATGTGTCCAGAACCAAGGCTCTGTAATATGTGCTGATTGCTGTACTGATCTTTCTACATTACCTACTAACTCATTAGATGATATTGAACCTTCACGTTGTTTACTTACTCCAGATATTTCAGATAACATAGATTCAATCTTATCCATGAGCATAATATACTAATTAATAGTATTAGCCATAGTAAGATCTAATGCCGTTATTTGATTGAACTGAGATGGTTTACCGCCTTCTCTACCCGGTATATCCCAACCTTCTTCATAAGGATTAATAAAGTTAACACCTAGCGCAGATAGATAATGCATCCATTTAGATACATCAATGTTCATTGACTTAGGTATCTAAGTAATATCCATATTGACTACTTTACCTTTATCTCTAGCCATTGCAAGTTCTAGACGATACCAAAGTACAATATACATATACTGTAATGGTTTCATCATACTTACTAAGGATCTTGGTCTACTGTTAGTATTATTATATATTACACCAGTATAAGGCAATCTTTGTGAGTTAGGATTATCAGATGATACATATTGATATTCAACTGGTTCTATACCTATATAAAGATCTTCTCCAGCTCTATATCCTTCCCACGTTTCAATGATCCACTTCCATTCAACAGATATTTCCATACCTGTTTCCTTGTATGTCTCATCTACTTCATATGTTTCAGGCATACCTGTCTCTGGATCAATTATAGTAACAAATCCAATCTTCTTAAATGACTTCCAACATACATGATATACTTTGATATTATCTCCACTACCATCAAATGGATTAGAACTAAAACCATTGATAGTATGAGTTTTAATATGCGGATAATCTAATGATGTTTTTCTTACTTCAGGATTAATGCCTCCTTTAGCACTATCACTCATCATATCAAGTAACTCATTCAACTGCTTCTCTGTCATCTTATCATACAGTCTATCATACAGTTCAGTTACTGACATATTCATTTCATAGCAACACCATTGTGCTTCATGAATAAACTCTAAATCTGATGTTTCAGTGTCATAATCAAAGTAAATAGGATTGATACGTTCTAGACACGGTTCTCCATTTACTATACCTATGTAGTATATTTCTTCCCCACCTACTAATGCATCTTTCCAACCTTTAAAAAACTCATGATTAATGTTGAGTTTATTCTTTAAGTACATAAGACTATGATATGCAGTAATCTCTGCAATATCCTTATAGTCTTTACTCATGTATTTCTGTATCTGTTCTGGTGGCATAATTTCACCAGATTGCAAAGCTTCTTGGTATCTAGCCTATTCTTCAGGTCCTAGTTTACTCATGATGGTAGCCTGAATATAGTCCATCAACATCTGTTTAGCTTTTTCCTGTAACTCGCTAGTTGCTATCTCACTAGTACGTACTACCTTAAAGTTAAAAGGTCTTTTGGTTTCTTCACCTAATAGTAGGTCTATCTTTGGCTTGATTATATTATAATCCTAAGCCATTGCAGGGAAACCATCCTATTGTTTAAATGGGTTAGTAACATACTTAAGATCTTTCTCATTGTATATACTATTGTAAAGATCATAGTAAGTCTACATCTCTTCCTTGCGAGTTCTGGTATTACCATTCCTAGAACCTCCTTGACTGTGACCTATAATGTAATCTACACAAGATTCTCTCCAGTCTTGAGTCTTCTTAGACATTGGGATCTTCTGTATAGGAAATTGATTGATATTTTTCATAGTTAAAACATATATGCTTCTATATTATCATTAGTAATATCATCGTCATGATACCACTCTTGAGTAAAGATAGGTCCATCAAATAGTACCCTATCTCTATTCTCTTTTTTCTTCTCTTTAACCTTTAAATTATAGAGCTGTTCTCTATAAATCATTACCTGCATCAACGCCATGACTCTATCGAAGTTTCCTGTATCATTATAGCTTATAAGTTCTTCTAATAGCGGCTCTGATAGTATGTTATGTAGGTTCTTTTTACCAGGAGCTTGTTCGTCATTTAACCAGTCTTTGATCAAGCCTTCTCCCCATTGCTTAATCTGTTTATTCATATGACAACCTTTCTTTCTCTATACTTTAGAATTACCTACAATATCAGATATAATGTCAGGTTGATCAGCAAGTAAATAGTCACAATGTTTAGCAGTAAAGTATGGGAACAAACCTTTACGTTCATTTTCATACATTATTCTACCATTATAATAAACTGCTAGTTTACGTAGATTTTCATAGTATTCTTCGGCTGTTGTAGGGCGTCCAGTGTATTCAGCAACAATTATATCATAATAGTTTTCAAAGCTCTAGAATCGCTTGTAAACGAACGTAGAGCCTAATGAATTAGTACCTGACTAGTCATGATCATATGGGTCTACCCCAAGTATGTATAAACCAATAGGAGCATCCTTTACAGGGTGTTCCCATATAACTATAGATCCTGTTGGGTCATCGTCTTTTTTCAATGGGTAATGTGTGATGTCACCTGTTTTCTTCAGTACCCATTTGATAGAACCGTTAGCATCCCATATCAAATCTCCTACCTATTTGTGATTACTTAGGTGTTTATTTATACGTATATTTGCTAATTGTTCCTATAATTCTTTCTTAGGGAATATGTTACCTCCAAATTCCAAACATGCTTCTTGTGGTGTTATACAGTGTTCAGCTACATAACGGTCTACTGCTACTGAGTTAGTAGCATTCTCTATTACCTTTCTACGTTCAGCTAATATGTACTCTACAGACTTCTTATACAGTGTATTACCGTCATCATCCATGTAAACACGTTTACCATTCTCATCACGGAAGTCCATATTGGTATACTGTGGAATAAAGAATCCACACAGTTTATCAGATGGAGTTTCATCCCATATATTCTTAAATCCTATGCAGTTATAACCATCTGGATTGTAGAACATATCCTTCAGTGTTTCAAAGTGGCTATCTTCATCACCACCTGTACCAAATGCAATCATTGTACCAAATGCAATACCATCCTGTTCTACAGATGGTCTAGCAATTTGCCACGCTGCACCTAATTCTGAGAAGGAACCAGCCTCTTCAAATATAATAAGTTTACCAGCTTTACCACGAACTACGTCTGGATTATCTTTTAGAGTAACACCAATGATTTCTGATTTATACCCACTCTCAACCTCATTACCGTATTCATCTTTAGTAAAGAAACCGGCACGTTTACGCATCTGAGTATTAACAGATCTCTTCTTACCCCAAGCTGTATTCTTATCTATAAAGTCCATATAGTCCCATGCTTTAGTAAGAATACCATCCTCTGTTAAGTACTGCTTATTACTAGCATAGATATATGTTTTACTACCTGCAAATAGATAGTAGTTACGACATGCCATTGCTGCATTCTTATACGAATAACCCTTACGTCTACTCTTCAGTGCACATAAGTGTTTACTTTGTTCTTCTGCATCTTCTACTGCTAAGAAGAAGTAATAGTCATAGTCATAGAAGTCTGGGAACTACAAGTCACGTGTTTTCTTAGTAGTTGTAGATCCATCTGGATTAGTAATTGTAGTGTAGATAATCCTTTGAATAGGACAGAAGTTTAAATAAAAATAGTTATACCCACTAATGAAATCTCCATCATCAGCGGTATAACCATACTTACATCTATCCATCTATTCATCCCAGTATTTGAAAAATTCTGAAGTGGAATTTGGATGTGGGCAGTATTTTCCAGTAGCCATGAATGTAATTGCTGGCTAGCGAAATTTATCAGAATTCTTAATTTTTTTTTGAAAATCTACCATCTCTTAATTCCTATAAGGTTAATTTATAATAATGTAATTTTCTATGACAATTTGAACATAATACTATACATTTATCAATCTCTTCTTTTATCGTATTATATGAATGTGTTTGCATCCATGATACTTGAGTAGTTTTATCACTTAAATGATGAAAATCTAGACAAGCTATATCTTTTTCCCCACATATATAACACCCATTAGTTTTGAAACTAGCTGCAAAATTGTACTTCTATAAACGTTTCTATTTAGAACATTTCTTACATTGTCTAATTCTATGTGGGTTAGTGTTACTATATACTTCATTTGCATCTATGATAGAATGACACTAAGAGCAGTAGTATTTATTGTTATCTTTTAAATATTTATCTAATTCTGACTTTATAAATATATTATCGTAAGAGCAATTACTAGTATCTCCGTCAATATACATACAATTTTCATTTAAAGCTTTATTACCATATTTCTGATAAGCTTGCAATTTTGATAAGTATACTAATTTATTAGTTTTTGATAAATGAAAACCTAACAAATTTCTGTTATTCTTTTTCTTCTTTACAAATATAATATAATCAAGTGGAACGCTATTCAAAAATAATCTTCCATCTTTACTTACTCTATACCCTAAGTTGTATGCAGTTTCTGTATTATTCATTGTTCTATACTCAAAAAGCCAGTATCTCTACTGGCTCTATTTCATTGCTATTTTTTATCTATTTATTGAAGTCTACCATATTTTTTGATGTTCTTTCTTACTTCTTCATCTACTTGTTCAAAAAATTCAAGAGTGCCAATATAACTAGTATTTTTATATCTGTAACAGTATAAATTGTCAGATATTTTATAGAATTGTGGTAATAATTCACTTTGTTCTAATTCTAGTAAAGCTTCTTCTAAATCTTTAAGCGTTAACTTACTGTAATGATGTGAATTAGCTTTATCTATTTGTGGAATTAAACCTGATTTCTTTTCTACAATTTTCGGCATATTCTTTCATTTGTTGCAGATCCATTGTTCTATAAATAAACCCTACTTTATTACCTATTATAGTATGACCATATAGTACTTTGAATTTATTATTACTAATTTGTTCTATTCCTTTCATACAAAGTTTAGTTAAACTACAGTTTATCTGAGAACTCTGTCAAACTCACCTACTTACGATTAGGTCCATCATGAGCTGTGTTAACTATGAGCTTCCTTACATAGCTAGTGACTTAGGAGGTTACGTTGTATGCGCGACATACTTCAATATCTTAATATTTTGTACTATTAAAACTTTTCCTCTTATAAGAGGATATCTTTGCTTTTAACTCTTCCTCTGAATAAGCTGCTAAATACCCATGAGTTTCATTGTATTTTCCATTAGCACATCTTATAATACAAGATCTATGAAAACGGACAATGTTAGAAGCGTGTGTCACACTAATGGCATATATTGTATATTTATCTTTTATATTGTATAAATAGACAGGTTTATAATAGTTTTGAGCTTTTTGTTTAGATATTTCTGAAATCTTTTGTTTCTGTTCCTTAGTCATCTTCAAACCAAGTACTCCATAATCCCCTCCTTTAGTACAATTATATCCCTCTGTATAAGCTTTATATAAATCAATATATTTTATTTCTAAATCATCCAATTTCTTAATTAAATCCTCAGAAGTTAAACTGTCGTCGGGGATAAATGATTCTAATATATCTATAGTAAAGTTATGAATACCATATTTTTCAATAGCTCTATATAAAGGTAAGTCGTAACGTTTAGTTTTCATATTACTGAAATGATGCTTTATTCTTTTCCTCAACGATACTCCTTGACCTACATAGCACTTATTGTTAATATTATTTTTGAATATATATATACCTGCTAATTTGGGATCAATATCTCTATACGACATAATAAAAAAATTAATCAGTTGGGGCAGTAGGATTCGAACCCACACAAATCATACCGGGTTAGAGCCGGCGACGCTGCCAATTACGTTATACCCCAATATATATTGGGGTTCTTGCTTTAACGACGTAACCCCATATCGTCGCTTGGTTTAGAACCAAGATTTGATTCTCTTCCACAGACTAGGTTTCTTAACATTCAATGCTCTCAAAGTATTGTATGCTTCATCAATCTGTGCCCAAATCTCTTCTTTGCTTTTAGTCATATCAATGACAATATCAATCTGCTTTTTCATATTAGTTTAATTTTATCTATTATAACGTGTTGTTTAATTTAAGTTGTAATTGATGTATTATCTTGTCAATTCATATGGATTAACCTTAGAATCACCTTTGACTTTAGATGTACTAAGTTCTTCTGTTTTAACTGCTTTCTCCAAGAAATCTAGAGTAATATAAGCTCCTTTTACCTTCTCAAATCCAGCTAAATACTTCTCGATCTTCTTTTCATCCAAGTCTTCACCTAATGATTCTTCATAGTAATCACTGAAACTGTCAAGCTTACGTCTCATATTCTGTAACATCCTAAGTAGACGAGTATTACAGAACTCTTTAAACTGCTCTTCACATGCTACTTCTGTTGCAGATAATTCATAATTAACATCATCGAATAGTTCTTCTTTCAACTTGGATTCGATGCTATCAGGATCCATACTTAGTACATAAGGACTATTCCATTTATTCTTAAGTACAATGTAACTAATTACTTTAGTAGCATGTTCTTTATCTGCTTTATCAGCATCCCATACCTTTTTAAAGCATGGGATACCTAATGCATCAGAATGAATTACAACTTTACCACCGACTATATCAAATAGTTTCATTATCCTGTTTATTTAGTTCTTTATACCATTCGTTCAAATCATAAATAGTTGTAGGATCAGATATAATTACTGTTTTTGTTATAAATTTATCTTCCTACCATAATCTGCAATATAGTATAAATTCTCCTTTTTTGACGTCAATAACTTCATTATTAGTAACAACTTGACCATCTTTATCTGCCTAGTATAAGTTGCATGTGATATTGTCTATCGTTGGAGTAATAGAGTTCGATTCAGTGTTAAATGATATCGCTTCTCCTCGTTTGTTTATTAGTATCTTTTCCATACATTATGCTTCAGCTACATCACAACAAACACATTCATTTAGATTACGAAGTTTTTCCAATGCGCGCTGTTTTTCGCAATCTGCTCTTCTATTTTCGTAATCTCTCAATTCAGGAGAATTTATCTTAATATATTCTTTTTCTTCCCAATTATTTGTAACAGAGTACATCTTAAGTACTACATCTCCTTCGTTGACATCAAATAACTTTTCACCATCCACAATCCATTCACCCGGTTCAGTTATTGTATAACTATAATCAAATCCACTGCCATATGTAGCTTTGCTTACTTTTTGTTCTTCGAAGTTCGCTACTATTACATCGCCTTCTCTCTTTGTCGCTATATACTTTACCATAATTCAATCAATTTTATATCCTAAATACTTTTCTTTATGCAATCTCTGTACTATCGTTAGTGCTCTCTACAGTGGCACATTCGGATTCACATAGTCCTTTAGTGTCTTGTACTTCTACACTATCTGTGTGTACGTCTGCAACTCCTACTCCAGACTCTCTGGTACTATATTTCTGTTCATACTTTTTAGTTAAATTATTGCAAATCTGATCAATTTGTTCTGCTCTATCTAATGTAGTTTCTTCTTCTTTCTTACCATTCTCTACCATTACTGTAGTAAGTTCATCAATCATATCGCTTGTGAAATCATCATATCTGATAATATCATCTTCAATACATTTCTCAACTACATCATATAACTTTTTCATTGGTTTAGTGAATAGTTCTGGTCTAGAGTTCTTTTTCTCCAGTTCCCACATATTTTTGCTTTCTTCGTGTGTCATTTCTTTTAATTTATTAAGTATTTTAATATCCGGTGTGTTTATATATTTATGCATAAGATCACATATGTAAAGAGTTTTATATGCTATCTCTATTGGCACTTCTCTAACTCCGGGTATTATTCTATATCCTGAAGTAGGATAGTAATCACTACTATCTTCTTTCATGCATTGAAATATATGATCAGATATCATTCTGTTTCTCTTTAATTATAGTTTTACTGATGCAACCAGCAGCCCAACCAACTAAGTAAGCATAATTTTCATTTCCTTGAGAGTATGACTCTACAGCATGTACGCCTAATTCTTCATACATATAGTCAGCTACATGTACTGCTTCATGTGGTATTGCATCGTCTGTAATTACTTCTAAGTTAGGAGCATATACTAAACACCCATACAATCCGTCTGATTTTCTACATACTGAGTATGTACTCATTGCTATACCTTCTTGCTCAAACTCTTCGTCTATGTTTTCTATTACCCCAGATTTATCTGTTAAGTAGAACTTAAATTGTTCATCTAATTCTTCTGGTCCTACAGCTACCCATAGCTTCCTAGGATATATCTGTGGGTCATACATATCAATTTTTCGCTTCTTCTTCATATCTTTTCTTTATCTTGAACTTTCCTAAGTAAGCAAACATCACCGGTTTAGGATCTAATTCTGTTATTACTTTGTTAGTAAACTTGAACGGGCTATTGCATATTACTTCAACTACTTGATATGGTAGGTTATACTTGTTACTTAGTTTAGTATATATACTCGTCTAATTTCTCATGCCATTCAACCTTCTTATAGTATTTACATGTAGCTAATGTAATAGGACCACTTAACGTATTAGGTCTAATTATATTTATTAATGTTGCTACATCTGTCCAATCACTGCTATATAATGTGTCACTCGCAAGTACACTTATCTTAGATTGCTCTTGTTTACTATATTTGCGTATTGGTTCATATATCTCTACATCTTTCATGTAATCTGAAGTAAGTAGTTCGGTTCTGTTAGTTACTATAGTAAACATATTAAATGATAACTGTTTGCCTCTAATCTTACTCCATAATTTCTTAATATAAGGATACTTCTTCCAAGCTATTATAGATCCTGCCTCAAGCAGGAATGACCTCATCTTCATCTTTATTAACTTTTAATATTATTGTGATTTGTACTCTATCACCGATTATTTCAGGTATTAAAGCTTTGCTAACCATTACTTCATCATCTGCTTTACCTACCCTTAATATGCCTTGCTGTTTGAACTTAGCTATGTATCTACTAAGATTATCAGGAGTAATACCTAAAGTACGTTTAATATACTTCCTATTCTCAGTACTTATTACATTCTTTCTTACATTAGGGAGTTTTGGTGTATTGACATCTATATCTATAAATGTTGTTAACAACTCTAACTCCCTGTCTGTAAGCTTAAGTATACCATTAAGGCTATTTAGAAATTCTCTGTATAAATCGGTTCTAGATACGGTCTTAACCAATTTATTCATTAATCAGTTCCTCTTTAATTTTATTTAATACTTTAGTAAGGTTATAGTACACTGTCTCAGCTTCTAGCTTAACACAAGGTGGTACTTTACCTTCTGAGTATTTATCCATTACTTCTTTGTAATCCTTATCATACTGATCTACCAGATTATCTATTAGATCTACTACTTTAGTAGATTTATTGTCTTCCACTTCTTCCAAGTATCCCTCTTCTACATATAGATCTGCAATATCATCAGATATACTCATTGATCTGTACGAATAGTTATCTCCTTCGATATCACCATTGCTACATTCCATAGTAAATACTTGAGGATCTTCAACACTATTTACTAACACATCGCCCTTTCTGGCTGATCCGAAATCTTTAATTACTTTATATTTTAACATATCATTTCTTATTTTTATCATTAAGTCCCCATATGGCTAACCACATCATAAAAGAACAGAGACCTAATACTATTAATTGTTCCATGTCTCTATAAACGCTACATGTTAAAATAGTTAATAGCTTTTAACATTTGTTAACAGTTAATTAACATATAAAAAGAAAGCCCGACCTAAGTCGAGCTCTCAATGCCTTTCAGCAGGGTTAAAAATATGTTTAAATATATATTACTTAACGGCAACAATATCATAAGGTTTTACCAGTTGAGTATCTTTTACTAGATCAAAATACATTGCAAATTTCTTATTATAAGCAATAGTATCTCCAACCTTGAATTGTGGATCGGTAATATTAGTAGGGATTTTCAACACAATGCCAGTAGCCCAATCAGATTCTACTTCTTTAGTTTCTGTTTGAGTATCATACTCATTAAACCCATTTTCATCTACTTTACCATTAGGAATCTGTTCTGTAAATTCCTTAGTAACCATAATAGGTGCTAATGGTTTAACCAATACGTCTTTTAACATATTCCAAGTAATACCATTAACTACTGTTTCTAATACTTTATCTTCCATATTCTTCTTAACTTAGTTTCTATCTATAACGTATTATTCTTTGTTTAGTTTGCTTTTACTAGTATATTTCCACCATTTGAGCAACAATAAGTTACTGCTCTTTGTGGGCATTTACCACTGTTCATAAATACACAGCCATCGCAACTACCTGCTCTATTAGGCTCTATTATATACTATAAACCATTGATCTCTACTGGAGTTTGGCTTTTGATTATCTCTGCTAATTCTGAATCGTATATTGTCATAATAATATTATTTATAATGCGTATTCTCTATCTGTCCAAGGATTAAAGTCTTCTTCTATTGGAGTGGCTGGTTCTAGCTTACTTATGACTTCCCAAGTATAGTCTTCTGGTTTTATAGTAGCATCATATTTATCTGCGTACTTTGGATCATAAGTATGCCCAACAAGTACCTCCCAATATCTGTTTATAAAAATCATAATTCTACTTTCTTAAGTATATAACCTTGTCTACAGTAGTCTGTTAACTGTTTAGTACATAAATCTCTACCTAGTAAGTCACAGCCCATACAACCACCTTGTGATTTTTCTGGTGCTAAAAAATAAGTCTTTGATTTGTAATCTATGTATTTGCCAGAGTATGCCAGTGGCGTTCGTTCTTGTTGTTTCATAGTCTTAATCTATTAATTCTACTTCTGTTAAATAATACTCACCCATATCGTTAGATCTACTTACGTAATATATGTTATTAATCTTATATATACTACTCCAACCATCATCAGTTGATCCTATAAACTCTTTATCATTACTGCCCATTAATTCTCTTGCTATTTTGAAGCTTAAATAATCTCCAAAAGGTGAACTAGCTTTAGTATTGATGTATTTGTATTTAATATTTTTCATATATCGTAACTTATATCATATTCATCATTATCAAAAGCATCTACTTGATAGAGTGTTATCAAAAGATTATCAGTCGTTTTATATTTCAGCACTCTAGGTTGAACTAATTCTGCTTTGATATCTCGTTGTTCAAGTAGTCTATCCATTAAGTTCTTACTTAAGTAGACATTAACTTCTACATCTCTTTCTACTTTATCTAAGATACATAAGTCAGTTCTTATTTCACTCTCTATGATAAACATTAAATCTTTTTCTATCTTTCTTTTCATATCTCAATTGTATTATCTAAAGTAAGAGTATATACTATAAAAAATAATTATTACTACTTACTTAAGATATATAGTCTGTAGCAATATCCCCCTTACCCCCATATAAACGCTTGTTAGTGTGTTTAGGTTGCCTATTTGTTAACACTTATTAACAATGTTTAGGGCTATTTAGCAGTTATTATTTAACATTATTTAAGAAAAAAATATATAAAAATTTTTTAGTAATCAAAATTTAGATAGGGGGTATCAAAATTATGAGAGAAAAAGTGAATGTGTGAAGCTGCACCATAATCACTCCCCGATATATGGATACGGAGGAGATACCCGGTAAGGGCTAACGTTTGCCGTTATTAAAAAGGTATCTAAAATGTGTATGAAATCGCAAATTACAAAAATTGATGCCGTCGAAATGGAAAATGCATTCAACGAAATTAATGTTTGCTTTTATATTGAAGCCAGCCCTATCGTTGAAAACAAAGAGCTAGACGAAATGAGTGAGGAAGATCTAAACAACCTTTTGGAGAGTGGCGACATTACGAACGTGTTTAACTCATCTCGTAATATATCGCCCTTTAGGACGGTTTTATTTCCAAATGATGAACGTGTTATGAAGTTGTTTGGTAAAATTTGGGAAAAGGGCGAAAAAGCTATTGAAAAGGGAGAAAAACCTACTTATCCGACAATTAACCTAAATCGTTTTGAAGTAGATGCACCTGAGCCGTATTTTCGCCGTTATGTTAATGATAACGAGGATAACGGTATTAAGGCGGGTGACTGGATTTTAGCGGAGGAAGGAGACGAAACCGATGAAACGGATGAAAAAGGGCGTAAACTTTTCCGTACAATTTGGGTAACGTCTACTTGTAAAACAGATGCAGACGGGAAAGATACACCCATCGAAAATACAGTAAGAAAAGCAAAACGCGCTTGGGTGAACGGTCTAGAAACTGATGCCGGAACGGGAAAAATGTTTACACCTGCAAAAAAACAGCTTGAAAAAGAGCGGCAAATTGCAGCCGCTAAGAAAGCAAAACAAAACGACCACGAAGGCGGAGACGAAGCTCTAGTACAAGGTGTAACAAAAGGTAAAAAAAAGTTATCGTTTGAAGACGATTAACTACAAAGGTGTGGTATAAAGCCACACCTTTTCGCGATTGCACTATACCAAAATAATTTGAGATAGTCAATTTTACACATAACTCTTCGGATAATTAATTAGTACAAAAGTTCTACTTCTGTTAGTAGGTAATAAATAAAGTTTTAGGTTTCTTGAAAAAGTATAATAATCCTTGTGAGTGCCCTATTACCCTTTTGTAATAATACGATCCGCTGATAGACCGGAGAAATAATAGTCTATCATTTTCATTTGTATTTTCATACACGAAATAACAAATTCCATGGTGGCAGGTTAGTTCGCGCCCTAAAAGAACATCGTGACAATTCTAGACATTGTTGGAAATGCTAGATACGAACCGATCATTGCTCATTCCAAGTACTCCCAACAGAGTTGCTAAAAGCTTGGTATTTATTTGAATCAATCAATTAAATAATATAAATATGAAAGAAGAAAACAAATCATGTTTAAGTACTATTATCTATATTGTAGGAATAGTATGCGCAACCATAGAATTTATGTTTTTAGGTTCTATGCATGTTGAATATCCAATAATGACAATTCCTGCTATATTAGGAATAGGTAGTTTAATCTACTATTGGACACAAAGATAGTAATAACCCGCAAATAAAACTCGAGGTCTTAGCAAAGTGGTTTACCAGTTTTCCATTATGACAGAAAAACTGGTTTTAAAAGACAATAATCGACAACAACAATAAAAAACTCAATAACTTCCCAAGACGTTGAGGGCACCAGTTTCTTAACTAAAGAATAGAGCATTAGTGTTAGCAATGGGCTCTATACTGAAACTAACTGTTAAGTTTTAGGTGTAAAATGCAATAAATATAATCATGATATAAACTCTTAATCATCAGTGCTATCATTATATAAATACTCATGAGAGCTTGGTAGGGAAATCTGACGCAAGCCGTGAAAGACGGTGGCGATTAAGAGTTTTAACAAACTTTTGAAATCACATTAAGACCTCCTTTCTTGAATCTAGAGAAAGGTAATAACTACATGGTCTGTGAAGATAGTGTAGTTTCAAATAGAATAACAATACTCATTATATAAAACAGATTTGTCGCAAAGTAGATAATCTTCGAAATGCAAATAACTACAAGTCCGAGATGGATAAGTTTGACCACGTACAGTTATAATAATAGAGGTAAGGTATGTCCTTGTAAATAGTTAGGTAGCGCTAACATACTATATTATTATAACTCTTTTCTTTAACGTAACCAAGGAAGGTGACAAGTCCTAAAAGTCCTACTGCTGTAGGTGAATACAGAGTCAAAGAATAATACAATATTAGATATAGATACGCTATGCACAGCTAAGGATATCTAAACTGTATTATAATCCACGTGGTAGAGGCATAGTTAGGTTCGCTATGTGTGCAACTCTTAGTAGCAACTAATCTAAGCAAGTAAAGAGAATTAATTGTTGACCCAACAATATGTTATAGGGTACTTGACAGTCTGATACTAACTGAACAATAAGTATCATTTTGAGATAATTCCGTCTCACAGAGACAATACGTAGAACTGCCTATTATATAATAGGACATCGGAGCTCGGATGTAGAATAGAGTTACAGTTTACATCAAATGTATAAAGCCGAAAACTGGGGTAGTTATTTATTACAATATTTAAGTAAATTGTAAGTTTCTCTAAAAAAGAAATAAACTAAAGTAAGAGAATAGCATAGTATTACTGCGCATGACTGCAAATCATGAGGGCGAATATAATGTGCTTACTTTAGTTTTAATTTTACTTGATTACTAACTTAAAACATTATATATGAACTCAATTCAGAAATATGTACTTAACAGTTTATTTGTACGTAATCAAATAACTGAAGAAAAACTAGCTCAAGCGTTAGATACATTCTCTAATGAATCAGCTATTGATGCTTTTCTATCTGTTTTAATAACAGGAGAAGAGACAAAGAAAGATGTACTCTTAACTATAATAGGTACAACAACCCGCAGATTAGGAGTAATTAAAATACTAAAGGATCTCTTTAGTACAGGACTAAAAGAAACAAAAGATTTAGTCGATATGTATACAGACGATAAATCAAATGTTACTAAAATTCCGATGAAAAGGCTATATACGGGAGAATTAGACAAAGAGACTATGGAAAACATAGAAAGACAGTTTAAGTATGATGGCTTTGAAATTGAAATAAAATAAGAGTATTACATATTCCTATCAACTACTACATGTAAAATCCGTGGCAAATAAGGTATTGTAGTAGTTTCCCTATCATAAACACAGCCTCATCGTGGCGATAGGGTTTATTAATATGTCAAATAAATCTTCCTAGTTTGCATATGAAGCTAATGTGTTTAAATTATTTAAGAGTATTAATCAATAATCAGTAATATGAAGAAAGAACAATCTCTACAACATTTAATAGTAACCGAAATGCCCTACGAATTACTTAAACTATTAATAGAGAAAAAAGCTCTACATAAGTTTATAGTAAATACTATCGATAGCCATTCTAAATTAGATGACTTTAGTCAAAGATACCAAATTACTCTATTAATGAGAAAATCTACTCCTAATATCATTATATCGGCATTTAGATGGTATAATACAATGAACACTAGCTTTTGGTATATTTTATATAAAGAAAGTTGCAAAAGAATATTAGAGTAGTTAATTTAATTTATAATAGCATGAAAGAAAAGAAACAATGTTTAAGGCATCTGATAGTAACTGAAATGCCATATGAATTGCTTAAGTTACTCATAGAAGAGAAAGCTTTAAGTGCTTTTGTAAGAAATCTTATTAAAGATATAGAAGTTGATAGTCTTATTAGACCAAACTATAACAAACTAAGACGAATTGCTAGTTTAATGGCAAGTTTTCCACGCAATATCATATTAATGGCATTTGTTTGGCGTAAAACAGACGAAGGTCACGATTTTTGGAGTGATATATATAAGAAAGCGCAGTTAATATAAACTAACATTCTATGCACACAGTAGAAGTAAATTTATTAGTTACAATCTTTAACGCACTTCTAATTATTGCAAGCATTGCTATAGTGTTAATAGTAATAGTAGGTTACATTTCACTGTGGAGAGAAATAAGAGGAGATGACAGTCAAAGTAAAAGCGAATCACAACATCCTTAATAGGATTAGTATGATTGTAGTATCTATTTTAGTTATTTGCTGGTTAAGTTTATTAATCTATAAACAAATTACTGAAGATACTAAGGACCCCTACAATTTTGTAGATTTACAAATGAGGTTTAAGAGATACATATTAACAAATAAATATCAGGAAACTGATAAAGATTATGTATTCTACTTAGTAAATCCTGTTACTGGAGATGAATATAAAGCATACGTTGCAGATTATCTGTATATGAATGTATACTTTGTAGGTGATACTATTAAATAATTATTAACAATTAAAAACATTATCAAAATGAAAAAGAAAAGTTTTATTGTACATGACAAAGAAACAGGAGAAGAGATTCTCATTGCATCAGCATCATTCTGTTATGCTGTAGTAGATAATGATACAACATTAGTAAATACTGAGGATCGAGAATTCGAAGTAGCTGAAAGTATCAAAGTTGTTCAATCATTGTACGAAGAAACGGAGGGCTAAAGTATGGAAGAACTTGATCGTCAGCCAAACAGAGGAAATACTATCTTCTGGAGTATCCTATTTGCATTGGTATTAGCCATATTCGTAGGAGTATCAGTCTATTTCGGTCATGATCGAATAGCTGAGAGCATTAATCCTGAGAAGGGAAATGCATCACAAGAACCTCAAATAGAGGTAGAACCTGTATTAACTGTACAGGATGTACTTCAAGCCAGAAATGATTTGAAGGAAAGTCAACGTGTTGACAGTGTATTTTTGTCTTTATCAGACGTAATATTAGTAGATATTTTGATGACACATGGTACATCATTGTCTATTGCTGACATTGTTAACATATATGAGTCAAACAAATCCAGATACAAGGATGTGCAACATGGCGCAATTATACAAAAAGACGTTATTACACCCATGTTAAGTGTAGATTCTGCAAGGAATCCAAGAGACTCATTAAGGCGTTAATGAAGTAAAAAAGAAGTAAAGATTAAACTTTATTTACAGCCAAGCTACATTAGTTCGTGAGAATAGATGTGGCGTCGTCAGAAAATGACAAACCTGTGGGGCGTAAGTAGTATTTTTAAGCGGGAGAAGAAGAGTGGCAATTGCTCTAATTAGTACTGATAATTGCAAATATTACAATCGTGCGGACGTTAAAATCAGGTACACACTTAGGAATTGGCAACTTCTAAGGAACATATGTTCAGTGTTTAAACAGAGAGCTAATCTAATAAATTTTTAACACTTAAAAAAGACTTAGATTTATTATTAACAAATGGTTTCTTTATTAACAATTTAGAAAAGTCGTTTGATGTAGGATTCGTGTAGGCACTTACACGTCTTATTAAATTATCCTAGAGTGCCCTAGGCGTCGTCACTATTATTAACTAACAATTTAAGATTATGTAAAAAATGAAAAAGGAATCGCAAAGGTATTTAAAATCCATTACCTTAAACACAGAGCATTTTCTGGCTAATTTACTAGCATTAACCAAAATATTAGGTTTTACTTTAGCTGAAGCAAAACCAATATGTAGGATGAAAGCTGGAGATAAGTTAGATTTTTGTCCCTACGTGCTTATCAAATCTAGTATGGCTACAGATTATATGTTAGCACAGCTAGAAGAATACGAAATTAAAGTAGAAATAATTAATCAATAATTTATGAAAGCAATTCTTATCACCTTTACTGGAGAATTTACATCTTCAGATGAAAAAACATTAGATGCTTTGCTAAAAGTATTAGTAAAGAATGTGAATGGGGACGGAGTATCACAATCATCTATTAAGTATCTTAATGATACTGAAGTAGGAGATATAATTACTGCCGGAATCTTAGTAGGAAAAGTTACTCCAGCTGAGAAAACAATTCCAATTGAACGATTAGTTCAAGAATTCTGTATTGATCTAAGAAACAATCTTAGTATCATTTCTTCTAATGCTGTGAACTTCTGCGAACTACTCACTATAGCAATTGCTAGAAATGAGAAGTTAAGAGCTCATAAAGTAGCAATTAAGTATCTGATAGAAACAGAATACTTATCGCTTCCTGTGAGAATAATCTTGAAAGAACATGATCTCGATTACTTAAGTGATCATTTAAAAGTTATCAACAAACTGATAAAACTTTATTAGTTATGGCAAACAAGGAGAAGGAAACTAAGAATAAGACGGAATATAAAAAACGTCCTAAACATAAGAAGCTGGAACCTTATAAAAGATCAAAAAATGGTAGAATTGAGTAAAGAACATCCTTACGAGGATGCTTGCAAATTGCTAAAAATTAGTCCTGTAGCTAATTATAAGAGCTACAAACTGAGCGATGAAACTAGGAACTTCATCAAGTTGGAAACAATTGCAAAAGCAATCAGAGGAGACTGGAAACCAGATCTTTCTGATGAAAGAACAGTAAGATATTTTGTCTGGGGTTGGGTATATACTGATCACAGAAGTAAAGAATCTGCTGGGTTGCTCTATGTGGATTCTCGCGATGGGCTTGGTTATTCCGGTGCTGCTCTTGTCGGTACTTTCTTAGAATTTAAAGAAAAATCACAGGCAGAGATGTTCGGAGAACTGTGTAAACCTATGTTATGCAAGCATTTGTTCAACCGAGATGATCATGAGCGATTCAAACTTGACTGGTAAAGAAATACCAGTAAAATTATGTCCTACACGCAACAATACTGTTGACTGTAGTGTTTGTCAATATGAGTGTAAACTCAGAATGATACCAAAGAACAGTCCAAGCAAAGAGGTTCCGCCAGAGCCTCTGCCTGCTGTTATATATTACTAATTAAATTGTTAGTATGGTGGATTCCAATCAACCCAAAAGAACTGTAAATAATTCCAGAGCCCTAATATGTGTCAAACATAACGGTCATACAACGACAATCTATAACTCTATAGATAAAGTGAGAGAAGGATGAGGGATATCTATGAAATAAGATGTACAAATACATAGAACAGTTCTTTAATTTTAAAAATTCATATCAAATGAAATACAATGCAATGATTAAAAGACTTCAGAAGAGAGGTCTTACAAAAGAAGACATAGCTAAAATAGTAGCAGCTAAAGAAAAGAAAGCGGCTGAAAACTTAGCTAGAGAAGCTGTATATTTAGGTATTCTCAACAAAGAAAGAGTACATAAGTATTTAGCTTATGAACATCGTCAGCTTATTAAAGAAGGCAGACGTGAATCATGCAAACAACGCAAGAGACGTCTTCGTAAGGAGTATCTTGCAAAGAAAAGAGCAGCATGAACTGTGGTAAGACTGTAGTTAGGATCAAACCTACAGATAATACTGCTGAAAGGGTCAGAGCTATATCCTATTTTGGGGAACTAGATGAAATAATAGCTCAAAACTTACATGACACACATCAATATGTAACATTAACCTTTAAACTAGGTTATATGAGAGTTACTTGCTTATATGCAAAAGCTCATTTCTTTACATCGTGTGATTTTGTAGAAATAATTTAGTGTTAATTAAATAAAGTATCAAACTCTTAAAACTATTTCAAAATGGCAAAAGAAGAAGTAAAAGTAAGCGAAATCACAGCGGAGAATATCGACACTGTGTTGAAACAAGACGCAACAGTAACAAAAGAGATTGCTGAAGAAGCAGCGAAACGAATTTCAGAGAAGCGTAAGGAGGAACTCACTGCGCGTCTGATGGATTGTGTAAATATGAGTTCGTACATTCGTAAGCGTACCTGCATTAACATGCGCCACGCAAACGAAGTTGCGAAGATCAGTACTAACTACACAAAACAGATTACTGAATTGGACAACAAGCTGAATTCCGGTGACATCTCTATTGATGACTTCCATAAAGAAATCGCTGAAAAGAAACGAACCGCAGATAAGCTTATCGGAGAGTCCGACACAAAGAAGAACGAGCAGATTAATGCTCTGACGGAACAATACCCGAAAGCCAACTGGGAATGGAATTGGCGTAATCTTACTCTGGAGAGAAGATAACACTTCCACGCAAAGTCCAAGCATGATACTTTAGCAGTAGCAATACTGACTATATAGTGAAGCTGTAGTGGTATGAATGCGTATGGTGAGGGCTTGCCCCTGATAATAAGCAGCTACTCTACGAATTAACGTAGACTCAAACAAGTGTAAGGCAGTAGTGATACTGACCGATGCCGGAGAGAGGACATTTGACAACGTGCCACTGATCATGTGCCTAAGATCGTGAAGATGTATATTTAAATTGCGCAATATAGATGTATAGATTCTATACTCAGACGAGTATATTATGCAATAGCATTTTCATGATATCAAGTCGGCAATTAGAGTAGTGTTGAGCAGTAGAAATACTGACTCTGTACCGTATAGTTATCTGAGGGGAATCAGAAGAGACTATACCTCTAGATCAGCTATCAAGGCATTATATAAAAAATTTGACAATAATTAAAAGACCACAGGCTATGTAGGTTTGGTCGCCTACATAGCCACTAAAAAGTTGAGTTATGGGAGTAATAAAAAGATATCTTTTTAATGAGCCTAAAGCGTTAGAAGGATTTGCTAAACAGTTAAGAATAGAAAATTGGGCGAATAATAGAATAAGATTTGCTAAATTACCTATTCGACAAGTAGCAATACATGTACTTATAATAGATGCAATGCCTGTAACAAAACATGATATAGAAGTTGCAAAACTATATCTTAAAGAAATTGACTGTTAGGTCTATGAATCGGTTGTAAGACGAGGGTTCGACTCCCTCATGCTCCACATTCCTCACCTCGGGTAGCTCCAAAGCAATACAAGGAAAAGAACTAGGATTTTTGATCGTGTTCTACCGTGCGCCAAGTTCTTAAATCTTTGAACGGTAGATAAGGGGCATTATGGTTTTGATTGCAACAATGTGAAGTAGAATAGGTCAATAAGCAGATAACTGGCAATACAAGTTATGTAATGGATTATACACGCTTAGCAGCGTGAGATAAACCAAACGGCTAAGCTAATGTCGTAAAAAGCTGGAGTAGAAAAGCTTTGCATGGTGTGAAGCCTTGGATGTTACCAAGAGATAGGTAGTTCGAATCTGCCTTCTACTACAATTAATAACTAATTTTAATCAATAAAATTAATTTGGAATGGGATTAATGAACTTTATTAGGCAAAATCTTCCAGAAGCATGGGAGAAAGCCTCAACTGAGATGAAGATGAAGACTGAATTAATTAACAGACTTCATGCTAATGTTCCAAGACAGTACAAGAATAAATATCATTATCGTGAAGGTATGATGTATATTCGAGGAGTCTTTAGACGCACATGTTCTATCTATTATCTTGTAGAAGCTACAAATTTAGACATGGACAAATGGCGAAAACTGGATGATGCAATTAAAAATTATGAAGAAACATGCAGATAAAGAAATGGTTTTCTTTCGAATCTAAAACAGAACAGAAAGAAGTTATTAAGATGATTAATAACAGTAGAACAGACATGGAAGCAGCTATGTCATTAAATGAGAAATTTCCTCATTTATCTCTATCGAGTTTATTAGAAGTTATTCAAAACAACTTTAGTAATGAAATCAATAAAAAATCATAGTTATGAAACTAAATCGTCCCGGAATCTATCATATTTATACTGATAGTTTCGAATTGCTTGCAAACGTTGTAGGTGAAGCTCCTGTGTTAAGAATACCACGAGCATTAGTAATGAACGACGTCATTCAAAGAGGTCAGTTCAGAGTAGTAGAAGAGGATTCATATGAAATCCAAACTGTACTGCATAATCCTGATTTATGCATATTTAAAGAGTTTGAATACTCTGATATGTGCAAGTTACCGTCTTACAAGAAAAGTGTACGCGGTAGTAAGAAACCTGATATAACTGATGATCAGTTAAAAGATTTCACAAATCGCTATCTTGAAGATATCTCTATCGCTGGTAGAGGTATTAATGCTACTAAGCTTTATATCATTGAGAACACTGGTTGGTCTCTTGCTCAAGCTCACATTGTAGTAATGCAGATAGCAAAACAATATAAAAGACAATGGTAGCTAAGAAAGTATATAGTAATATATACTGCCTAACTAATCATGTATATTCTACAACTGGGAAACTTTATAGCTCGTATAACTGGAATCCAGACTGGAATATCTTTGTTAAGATAGCTTATAATGAGCGAAAAACAACAAATTTCAAAGATGCTAAACCAGTAAACCACATAATATGTTGGTTCGATACTAACATCATTCAAAGAATCGGAAAAGATTCTAAGACAACACTAGATGTTAAAGTACGAATCATATGTGGTATGATCAACAAGTTAGATGCAAATAAAGTTTCATTTGAGTTGAAGATAAGATTCATGGAATGTATCTGGGATACTTACAAAGAATTCTCAAGAGATTGGTGGGAATGGCATGCTAAATGGATACTTGGTTTACCATTTTAAGGGTATGGAGCTTTGATCGGCTCCATACTCACTATTAAAGCCCGTAATTATGACAGATTTAGAAAAACAACAGATTTCCGAACTGATCAAACAGGCAAAAGAAGGCAACCAGCTTGCCTTTACTAAGCTTTATGAAAAGTATAAGCAGATTATTTATGTAACAATATATCGTATTGTTAATAATAAAGATGCAGCAGATGATTTATTGTCTATTACTTTTGTTAAAGCTTTTAGCAAGTTAGATAGCTACGTAACAAATATATCATTTGAAATGTGGCTAAAGACTATAGCTATCAATAGTAGTATTGATTATATTCGTAGAACAAAGAAAGAAAGCGCGAACTATTGGATTGACGACAGTGACAGTTGTTTCCAGTTGAGTGACACTGCAGGTTGCTCTCCTGAAGAAGATTATATCTTCGATGAAACCCGTTCGATGCTAGATAGTGCCTTGTCACGCTTACGCTTTAAGTATAGGAATATTATTGAACTACGTTCGATACAGAATCTGTCTTACAAACAGATATCTGAACAACTTGGACTCACAGAGTCACAGGTTAAATCTCGGCTCAACAGAGCACGGGATAAATTGAAACAATTATTAACTAATTAAAATTTACTAATTATGACAGCAGCTTGGATTTTAGTGATCCTTTTAGGATCCTTTATCTGTACACGGATATTCCGTAGTACTAGAATGTGGTGGATATACGTATCCTTCATTCTGGCTGGTCTATTAGTAGGTATGCTGAGTAAAGAAGTAACTAAGTCTAGTAATAGCGAACTTACTTCTTATACTCAGTTAATTAGTACCTTCAATGAAGGAAGTATGGATTGCACACAATTTGTAGCGACAGTGACAGAAGGTCCTACCGTTGGTCATCCTGAGGTTGTGAGTTACAATTCACACTATCCATTATTCAAAGGAGTACTAGTTAACAGTCATACTACTAAGGGACGAGACTCGCCAGATATAGAAGACGATAGTTAATTCTTCTATACCAAAAAAGAGAAACAATTTTATTTATTAACACTTAAAAACATTATCAAAATGTCATCTAAAAAGAACGCAGCTAAGAAAGCTGCAGCAGATGCAGCAAAAATTGCTGCTAAAGAATCTACTAAGGTTGAAACCAAAGTTGAGAACAAGAAGGAGGAGAAAGCCAATGCTCCTCAAGTAGCTGCTCCGGCAGTAACCGCTAAGAAGGAAGAAGCTCCTAAGGCTCCAGCTCCAGCTCCTAAAAAGGAGGAAAAGAAGCAGGAACCTAAAGCTGAGGCTAAAGCTCCTAACAAGCAGCCCGCCCAGAAAGGTGCTGAACAAGCTAAGCCAAAGGCTAAAAGCAAAGTTCCTACAGTAATAGCAGAAGAGGTTGATGCTACGGCTCTTGGTAAACAATTAGGTGTACCAATTGACGGTACTGTAAAGAACGGTCAGTCTTCCACAGATGCCAAAGCCATGTTGGTTAACTATGGCTATCAGCGCTTTATCAACAACAAAGAGTTCAAAGAACAATATCCTGAAAAGTATATTCAGACAGCGCAAGCAATTGATGCTGTATGGTTGTTGGCAATGGTTGAAGTTAAGAATGAGTTCATTGAACGTACCGATCGTGGTGAGTTCATTGTTCAGATCTCTCCGGATCAGATCATTCCGCTCAACGAAGTAGCTGAAATGATGGGCATCAAATTAGCAGCTCCGAAGGCTATTGAAGGTCCTAACGGTGAGCAACAGCTTGCTATTGATTTTGGTAAGTCAGAGACTCCTGATGAACTGAAAGATAAGCATACTGCAAATATGGGAGGTGCAGCTCCTGAAATTCCTGAGTTGAATATCGAAAAGATTTCAACTGACGAACAGATCAAGGCTGCTCTTGAATATTTGATTCGTAAGGATCGTAATATTGCTGTGAATCTTGTGAACACTGTAGAGTGGTATCGCAATCTCCGTATTACGAAGGAACAGAATGCTGACAAACGTCTTGAATTAGACGATCGTGGAGTATTCGATTGGATTACTGAAATCTTCTCCATTATCGAACCTAGCGGTTTGTTCAATGGATTAGGTAAAGCTGTATACATGTATACTGCTCAGCACCAGTCTCCTATCGTAGCACACTCGTTACTGCGCACTCATATGAAGCCTATGGGCTGGAATGATGAGCAGGTTATGCAAGCTGCGAAAGCTCTTATTCAGGAGCGTTTCCGCTTGAAACAAAAAGAAAATCCAGAGTTGAAGGTAACTGAGGACAAAGCTTTACAGGCTCTTGTCAACAATCTTGGTAATGATTACATTACTAAGGTACTCCATGATTATCACATGATAATCTCTTCAGACGAAGATCCAAAGAAGAAGATAGATCTTGAGGAAGCAAAGAAAAATGCTACTAAGATCATTCAGAATGTACGTATGAATTTCTTCCCGGAAAAGACTACACCTACAGATGATCAACTTCGTATGGTTATCGGTCAAGTTATTAACTTGTATCGTGATCCTATGGACCGTCTAGCAGAATACGAAGTAGCTAAAGATATCGTCGTATCCGGCGAATATCCTGTTACTGAACAGAAACCCGCAGAAGAGGAGAAACCAGCTGAAAAAAAAAATTAACGCTGTGGATTCTTAGTGCGTGGAAGCGTATTCTCACATGGAGAAGAATCTTTCACTCTAATTAAATCATAATCAATATGACTAGTAGAGTTTTATCAGTTCTAGTAGTGTTCCTTGCCAGTATTTTTGTTGGCTGGAATCTAATAGGTACAACTGAAAAAGTACAGGCACAGCCTGTGGTTCCCTCATATTTGGAGCTAATGTCTATGACAAAGCCTCAAATTAAAGAGAAATCGTCTGTGAGTATCGACACTATTAATATCGCTGTCGATGTAAACACTCAGGAAGTATCCATAAAAGGAACAACAGACGCAGTCGTCAATGTAACAACAACGGGTGAAGTTAAACCAGTTGTTAAGTGGAGAACTAAAGTAAAAGAAGTAAATACAGGATTTCCAAAAGTAAGTAGCATAGCTAACTTACCAGAGGATGTAAAGCCACTTTCTCCTTTTACTAAAGATTCTAACAATGAAGAATAAGAATATTTCTACACTTAATTCGATGATAAGATTATCTCGGATTATTCGTAACTTTAAGAATGCTAGACGTGAGTTAAATCAAGTCATAGTTCAAACTGAGTATTTCATTATTCAGGGAGAATCAAGTAACACTCTTGAAGTTAAAACGAAACAAAGTATAGATAATACCTTATATCTAGAGCAGTACCTACGTTCGTCTGTAGGGTATCTATGTAAATGCTTGGATGGTTTTGATCCGGGTAAAATGGATCCAATTGATTACATCTGTAGTAGAGATGTAACTGATGGCATAGTTGATATATGCCGTGGTGGGAAGGTAGTTGCAAACATCAACCTATCATCTGGAAAAATTTTCTCAGTAAAACCAGAGACATTAGATGCAGGAGAAGATAAATCCTCAGCGGAAAAAAGTTAATGACAATAGCCGCTTTACAAATACTAAAATTATGTCATAGTTCGAGAGGAGTAAAACTGTAGCGTAAATCACTCCGGCAGAAGGCATGCGGTGTCTAAAATAAGACAATACGCACTGCGTCAGGAAGCTTGTATTCATTTATACATGGTCCGACAAGTACATGATCTGAGAATATGTATACTGCTAAAACAGTTGAGATAACAAAAGGTAAGATGTTAGCTTACATAGTTGAAACCTATGTAAGAGGAGGTGAGAGTGAGCAACCTTCAAGGAAGATTATAATAATGAGAACCGATTGGTGATTTGATTAATTAAAGACTCGTAATTTAAGAGAAGACACACTGAATTACAAACAGCTCAAAGGGAACGAAATCCCTATATTCGTATGCACTATCAAGATGTGACTCAAGAAGGAATATAAACACGATGCTGAGACAAGAACAAAGTGTTCTTGAACAATCCCTTGGAAAAGGATTGTTGAACAACATTAAGGCTGACTAACGCAACAAGCGGGTTCCAACCTCGCTTTATACAAAAGCGCAACTATGCGTCCTGATTGGAAAAATAGGCTAACTCTAGTGTTTTAAAACAAATGGAATTTTATGATCTTAATGATACATAGAGTCATATAGAAATATACGAACATCTATGCAATTAAAGTAAGAGTTAATCTTATCTAACATTTAAGGGAGAATTTAAAAACTGATCCACAGATAAGAATATCTGATTATGTTTTATCAAAAGGGAGTAATTACTGATACTAATGTAAGGATAACCGTGTTATGGTGCATACTTATACAAAGTAAGGATATGAAGGCTGGACATGCAATGATCCTAAGTAACCATGCTAAACTGTGGTGAAAATAGACTGATTACCAGGGAGCAGGAGCCAATCCTGTGCGCTACCGTAACTAGCGTGCCGAAAAAGAACTTACGTATAAGGGATGAGGTATATGAGATTGATACCATCTTTCAAGTCTAAGGTGACTCACGTGCTTATTCGTTCGTGTGAGTATAATTGAATGAGGAATGAATAGACCCAGAGTGTCTAAGCGGTTTGAGGGCGCGATAACCCTGATTCTAGTTATCACATACCTTTAGCAAGTATGATTATGATATAAAATAACTTTAAGGAGATGCTGAGACAACTCCTCATAAAAAACAGCAGAGCTTATGTCTTTCAAGATATGTAAAGACTGGTTAATTACGAGCATCGCCTCACTCCTGAGTTGAAGAGAAGTAATAACTATATAGTAGAGGTACTTAAACTAAGTTTACTAAAGTAAGAATATAAGCTGCTGTAGGGTTGGAATCCTACAACCAGAAGGTAGTGAATATAAATGTGATGACAGTTATATTCTTAATCTGAAACAGTAAAAGCTGAAGAAAACCAGCTAATGGTAAAATGTGTTTTCAATTGTTTAATCTCGTATTAGGCTAATAACCTAATATATGAAATTGGGAAGTTCAATGATAGTACAGAAGTGGCAAATTATCAGTTGTAAGATAGACTGCATGGAGTACGAGTCACCCCAGACTGCCAACCGTCATCGCTGACATTAGAAACTCATAAAGTATATACCGCAAGTATATATGTAAAGAGAACGCTGATTCGTCAATGACCTGCCTCCTATCACCCTGTCTCGGTAGATTTAAGGGAGAGTACACTTAGTAGCAATAGCAGCTAAGCAAGCAAGGAGACGATGAGAGGTGGAAATCCTCGTGTTCGCGCAGTATAAATAACAAATCCGAGAGGTACAAGTGGGTCATACTATAGGTAATGAGCTTGTGAGTTGGTAACGTTAGATAAACGACCGTAATTCAATGAATTTCGATAAATCCGGAAATACTAAGTAGGTTCATCGTGAACTGATGATAAAGTCTTTCATGTTGCAACTAATCGCGATATGAAATAACGGTGAGAGGTGCGTTAAGCATCGAAGGAGTTGAATCTTAACCGTCGAAACGGGACGTTAAAACGATATTTAACAGAAAATTATCAGAGATCTTATCATTATCAGATATTTTCAAATAAATTAACATTTATTATTTTTATGCTGAGTAGATTATGTGATTGAATTCACCACTACCATTACTGTAGTGCTATTAAATAATCGAAAGGTGGAGAGCTTAAAATTAATTATTAACTAAGAGTATAAAAATGGTTCGTATTGGTATATCAAGTACGGACTCAGAAAGGAAACATTTTTATGGAAGTACAAGTAACTGCTAGCACAAGTAGTGCTCAGACAAATCCTGAAGCTAACATTGCTTCTCAGATTCTTGCTCGTTATCGGGCTGTAGCAAAACAGTATGGTCGTTTCTTCTCAGAACAGATCTATACTATCGTAGGTACAAATCCAGATCTTAAGTACAAAGAAGACGTACTTAATGATAAGAATACGTTACGGAAAGAAGTAACTGTGTTCTTGATTAAACCTATCGACATTACCGGTTTGAAGTTCTTACCGAAAGATTTTGACGGTGAACCGAAGATCATGTTGAATCCGGAAAGTAACGATCCGAATTTAGTATTTAACCTTGTTCCGCCCCAGCTTGCTAAGGCAACTCGTGATACAATCGCTGATTGTATTAGCCGGATTGGAAAGAAAGGTGGTAAACCTATCTTCTTCTCAGCTGAAGAATTGCCAATGCTCAATGAATTGCTGGCACTTCATAACACAAGTGTATGCACATTCTATGAAGAGCTTGCTCGTAAGTATACTAAACTTAGTGGTACTGTTCGGAGCATGCAGGAAGAGCAGGAACGCATGCAGGTTGAGTATGCTCGCCAGTGTGGTGTAGAACCGCAGAATAGCGAGGAAGTAAACCTTAATATTAACATCGAACAACAATAAGTATGGCTACGTGCAGAATTGACTCAGTACGGGTAGATCTTCTGCGAATACTTATTAGTTGCGAACCAGCAATCCTTTCAAGAATATCCTTTCAGGATGGAAAAGAAAGAAAAACAGGTAAAAAATTCCAAGTAAGAGAGGATGGAACGGTCATCTTTTACTGCGGAAAAGGACCTTTATGGTGGCAGAGATGTTGCAATGATTATGAACTGGTAAGCATTGTAGACGTCGCTTTACGTGTAGCAGATGTTATTACAGGTTCTCATGGAACTCGTAATGAATTAGCTTTTGATGGAATTACTAAAAGTATTTTAGATGAAGCTATAAAGAAAAAAGACTATGACTGTGTAGTAGATATTTTGTTTGATAATATGAGAAATTGCTCGGACGGACCTTTACACTCAAAATATATCAATCAAGAAGCTATACAGAAATATGCTAAAGAAAATGGACACCGTACCAGAGAAGAGATCACAGTTGAGGGACCTCTATTAGCAACTCTTGGTATCGACTTAGGTGGCGGACGTGTAGCAAGTGTTATAGGTCAAGTCAAAAACAAAATAATAAGAAATTAGTTGTGTTGGATTGGATATAACTTTTCTATTTTTATAGTACTGGACGGGTACTATTATAATAGAGGCTGCTGGATGGGCAGTTTCTATATTCGGTATGTTAGTTTAGTGACAGAATTGCCTTTAAGGAGACAGTGGTTTGATTCCACTACATACCACAAACTGGTAGATGTATTTCGGTCAAGTATTAATTTAAAAAACAAATCACTTGAATATGAAATCAATTACATCTAAATATGCAAAAACTCGTCGTGACGAGTTAAGTAAGGAAATTACTAAATACTGGAATATTATTAAAAATGAGAATATAATCTCAACAGAGGCTAAGCGTAACTTTGATCTGAAAGTAATGCTTACAAAGATCTCTGAGATGTCAGAAGAACGTCTGTTAATGAAGCTGTATTTACAGTGTATTAACATGGGTTATAAGAAGTTCTCAGATCTTCCAGTAGATAATAATTACTACACTATCTTTGCTCTAAGTGAAAAGACAGAGCAGTTGTTCCATCTTAATAAGATTCGTACAATTGATCCGAAAATCAAACGAGCAAAAGGTAAAAAGAACTTAAAGGTTACAGAAGAGCTGACTTCAGCTTATCTTAACACTATTAAGAACAAAATTCAATTAGAAATAAACAAACTCAACAAGGATCTTGAAGAGTTTAACGATAAAGCGGAGTTAGATATTGAATCTGCTCCACTAGCATTAGTAGCATGATAAAGAGGAATGCAATATTTCTAAGAAAACATTTTCTAGAGACTAGTAAGCACTATGAAAAGCGAGTAAATAAAGCTATCGCAAGTGCTTACTCCTCTGGAGAATTAATACAGATAACTTATGAAGATAAGAATCTAGTCATATATTATACAGAGAATACAAACGCTGAAACTAAACAAGTTATAAAAGGTTTTAGCAAGTAAATAACTTTTAAAATTATCAAGATGAAAAAGATATTAGCAAACAAAAAAGGAAAACGAACAGGCGTTAAATTATCAACCACCAACAAAAGTAAGCTTCGTAGATCGAAGAAAGTAGAGTATCTTACTAAAGTTGAACTGGGTCCGTCAAAGTACATTAAGTACGATAAAGATGGGAAAGTAATAGGTTTCATCAGTAACAGCAAGAAAGTACATCTAGCTGATCATTTGACTGATGTAGCAAAGAGAGCTATGGCAGACAATAAAGCTGCTAAGATAGCTAAAAAAGAACGAATTAAACAGATACTTGAGAAAGTAGGATATGATCCTACAGTTAAGTATACTAGAGCAGAGAAGAAGAAATTCACTCGTGCTGTAAAAAATAACTTATTTGTTCAACCAAAATTAGTTAATTTGACTGATGAGGAGATCAAAATGCGTTTTGCAGAAGAGAAGAAACATAAAGTTGAACTTCTTAAAGAGAGATCTCATAAAAATGAGATAAAAAGCTCTGTAGTAGATTTCCTTACTAAAAATAAGGAAGCGTTAGCAAAAATGAGATCTAATCCTAAAAAGGAAGAGAGTAAAAAGTATCAATATATAATCAAACAACAAAGTAAAGAAGCTCCACAGAAGGAGATAGATTTACTTACTGATTATATTACTGCTAAAAGTAACACAGAAGCAGTAGAGATAGCGAAAGCTAAGTTCCGTAGTATGTATGAGAACAGTAAGGATAAAGACAGTTTAACTGGTTTGTCCGTTACTCCTTTAGATACTAAACAAAGTTCTTATTATCCTAAAGATACTATTATCTCATGGACTAGTCCTGAAGAACTAAAGGAGAAATATTCAAATGTTGTAGCAGCAGCATAGTAATTAACTATTAAATTATCAAGATATGAAAACAAAGAAGGATATAAGAAAACAAGTATACTTAAACAAACTGTCTCATAAGACAACAAAGCGTGGAATAGAACACGCTGATTGTGAAGTGAAAAAACATATTATAGTTTTAAGTCACAAATTAGCTAATAAAATAGCTAAGATCCAAAGTAGAGAAGACAAGGCTAAGCACAAAGCTTCCCTTGTAGCGTTCAAAGAAACGTACAAACGTACGTATAATACTGAACCCGTTGATCATACAAATTGTCATCGACAAAAGAAAAATCGAGGTTTTGCTCGAAAGAGTACAGCTAAGATATACCAAATGAAAAAGGCAAAGCTAGCCGCCTAAAATCTGCTAGCAATAAATAGTATTATTTACTCTTTAAGTTTTAAAATGGAAGTAGTATAACTCAGTGGTTCAGAGTGTGGGTGAGAGAAAAAAGATGATACTCAAGACTCATAGGTAACAGCTCAAGCTTGAGAGAATAGTTACAAACGTAGGTTCGATTCCTACTACTACTACAAACTAACATTATTATATTATGATTATACGAGATAAGATTGTTTATGTATATGATATTGAGGTATTCCCCAATGTCTTCCATTGTACTGTAAAAAATACAGAAACAGGTGAATTGCATAAATTTGAAATATCTTGCAGAAGAAATCAATTAGATGAATTAGTTGAATTCTTTCATACAGTTAATACAAAACATACTTTCGGAGATTTATATACTACAGATATTAAGTTAGATACTAATATATTATTTTGTGGTTATAATAATCTTCATTATGATAATGCTATTATAAACTATATAATAGATTGTTATAATATAATGAAATACAAAGGATATAGAGACATTTGTAAGTCTGTGTTTAACCTAAGTAAAGTAATTACTACTTCAAGTGAGGATGATAATTCTGCTTGGAGAAAGTGGAAGTATATGATTTGTTTTGACTCTTTTGATATTCTTACTATGCTATATAGCAATAAGTTAAGAGTAGGTTTGAAAGAAATTCAAGTAACAATGCAGTACAAGAACGTACAGGAATTTGTTGCTGATTGGCAGGCAGATTTGCCTGAGAATCAAATAGATTCAATGATTGATTATAATATTAATGATGTTAATTCTACTGAGGAATTACTCAATAGATGTAAAAAAGACATCGACTTAAGAATAGCTATTGAAGATGAATATGGAGTACGTGTACTTAGTAAAGATGGTGTAAATATTGGTATGAAGATCTTGACTCAGAAATATCTTGAGAAAACAGGTCAAACATGGTGGGATATTAAAGATTTAAGATCTCCTATGTCAGTAATACCATTAAATAATGTTATACTACCTTTTATTAAGTATGATAGTCCTATACTAACTAGAGTACTAAATGACATGAAAAGTCAGATAGTATCTCCGGGTAGAAAAGGATACGAAAACAAATTCGTATTTGAAGGATTACAGTATTCTGTAGGAGTTGGGGGAATTCACTCAGTGAATAAACCTGAAATAATTATTCCGAAAGAAGATGAAATGCTCATTGATATAGATGTTGCATCTCTATATCCAAGTATGCTAATAGAGTATGAATTCTATCCTAAACATTTAGGTCCTGAATTCCTAGAAGTATATAAACAGATTAAAGATGAGCGAATTGAAGCTAAACACAATGGCAATAAGGTTAAGAATGAAACCTTAAAGCTTGCTCTTAATGGACTATCAGGTAACTTACAGAATGAACATAACTTCTGTTATAGTCCGTTCGCTGTAATGCAGATCAGAATAAATGGACAGTTACTATTACTAATGCTAGCAGAGAAACTTACCCAATTAGGATGTCGAATCGTCCAAGCAAACACCGATGGATTATTTGTCTTACTTAAGAAAGATGTATATTCAAAAGTTAACAACGTTTGCAGAGAATGGGAACAACTTACTAGGCTAACGCTTGAGGAAGAACGTTTTAAAGCTATGTATCAATATGCTATAAATGACTACTTCGCTATTACTGAGGATGATAAAGTAAAAGAGAAGGGTATGTTTATTACTACTGTGAAATTAGGAAAAGGTCTAACTCCGAAGATCATACCGAAAGCAGTAATAAACTTTTTTAAGAACGGAGTATCAGTAGAGGAAACTATAAAAGGTTGCCAAGATATTAGAGATTTTCTAATGTCTGAAAAAACTGGTAAACAATGGCATGTTGAGTATAATAATAAAGAACAACAGAGAACTAATCGTTTCTATGCAAGTACTAATGGTGCTTACTTATGGAAATGGAAAGGAGGAGAGAATATCATACACGAATATGATTATGATGATCGCAATGATTCTTTTACAGAGAGAATTATTGATAAATCTACCCCAAAACAGTATCAGAATATGCTTACTGCATCTGGTGTTACTTTATTAAATTACTTAGACGATAAACCAATTGAAGAGAGAAAGATTAATTATAGGTATTACATTATGGAAGCCTATAAGATAATCAGAGAATTAAAACCGTTACAAATGAGCCTATGGGATTAACAGAGGCTTATCAGATATATTTCAGAGACCATAGCTCATATAATAATATGAGAATATGATTTTAGAAATAGACACTTCTATCTTAGATAGAATTTCAGATTTATCTATGAATCAATTAGTATTCCTAACACTTGTATTGAGTGATAATCAAACCATCAATCAAGACATTCAGAAACTTCTCAGCCTAGTTAATGAAGAAGAAATACAAGAGTTAGAGTCTCGTAAACTAATCACTACCAAAATAGTAGATGATACCACAGTCATAAAGAAAACAAAAGAACTAGAAGAACTTCTAAAAGAAGATAAATCTATGTTTGATGAATTCTATGACCTATTTCCAGTTTATGTTATACGCCCTGATGGAACTAAAGGTTTCCTTAGAGCAAATGTAAACAAATGTAGAAAGGAATATAACAGAATAGTCGGTAAAAGCAAAGCTATGCATCAGCATATCTGTAACTGTCTTAAGTATGAGATAGATAACAAAATGCTTACTGGCAAATTAGGTTATATGAAAACTATGTGGAAATGGCTCACTCAACATGAGTGGGAGACTTACGAGGAACAGATGAAAGTAGAAGAACCAATTATGACAAATAGTTATGGAACAGATCTCTACTAAAATACTACAATTCCAACATATATCAGCAGCTACAAAAGAAGCTACTGAATATATTAAGAAGAGAAAGAACCACGAGGTAAAGTCTCTTAAAACAAGATGGAATAAGTTTAATGCTGTCTGTATGGGCGGCATTGAACCTAATACTGTATATACAATAGTGGGTATATCAGGTAGTGGTAAATCATCATTTGTTAATACGTTAGAAAATGATTTAATAGACCTAAATTCTGATCAGGATGTTATAGTACTTAATTTCTCATTTGAGATGTTAAGTTCTAGGCAGGTTGGTAGAAAATTGAGTAGTAAGTTAAGGCTAACTACTGCTGAGCTATATAGTGCTAACAATGATTTAGATAATGAATCGTTAGCCAAAGTCGAAGAGACTTCTCAACAAATAAAATCATATCCGATATATTATGTAGATACACCGGGTACAGTTGAAGATATAGCTTCTACTATAGACTACTTCTATGAGAATAAAGCTAAAGGCAAGAAATTTATAGTCATACTTGACCATACTTTGCTTGTTGAAGGTCAATCTCGTGAGTCAGCACTGCAAGTGATTTCCGATTTACAGAAACTGTTTATTAAGGTAAAGAAATTACCTAATACCACTGTAATACAGTTATCACAGATGAATCGTAACATTGAAACTCCTGATAGAATTAACAATCCTTCTATGCATTATCCAATGCGTAGTGATATTTCTTCTGCTGATACAATATTTCATGCATCCGATTATGTTATTTGTATTCACAGACCAGAATTACTAAATATCCAACAGTATGGACCGAATCGTTTACCAGTTAATAACAAAGTCTATCTGCATCTTATAAAAAATAGAGATGCTGGACAATGCTCGATATTAGAATTCGACAACGATCTGAAATACAATAATTTAATTGAAACTATACGAAATGAAGAACCAGCAAAGAAGATTTCGTTTTAGTAATAACAATTAAAAAGGCTGAATTTATGAAAACATATACATTTACATTACCGAAGAAAGAAAATAGTGCAAAGATTTATAAAGATGCGTTGATGGAACGCGTTATTACAGCATATCCGTGGCTGACTATTGATAGTTCATTTGATTATCCGAAATCTAATTTTGGAATCGAATATGCAGGTGCAGGTGATACTATTACATTAGGTTTGAGTAAGAAACACAATGTAAGCTGGTTACCTAAGACTTGTGCTAATTGTCCGCTTGCCTCAAAGTGCTACAAAATCGACAACTATAACCTTGAAACAGAGTTCTTTAAAGCATTAGACGCACTTGATGCATATGCTAAGAAGAATTATCCATTTGATTTAGATTATGATTTCGAGGATATCTACGGTACACCGATTAAAATTTTCCACAATTTTGTACAGATTGGATACGACATTATTCCAATCGCTCCGGGTTCATTGAACTATTTGAAACCCGAAACAAAGAAAACAATCATTAATCTTACTATTAAAGTAAAGAATAACGGTTGGTTCTAATAACATATAAATCCCATAACTAGCAGAAATTATCAGATATTTATCAGAGGGATACATAAAATAAACTAGCTTTATGATTGTATTACCAAAAGAGAAATTAAAAGCCAGAATTGAGAATCCTAGATTCTTGATATTGTTTGGCAAACCAAAGTCTGGTAAAACTACCTTAGCATCTAAATTAGACAATAATCTTATTGTCGATTTGGAAGGTGGTTCAGAATTCTTAGAGGCATTAGCTATTCAAGCTAGATCTGTAAATGATTTAGGCGAGATTGCAAATGCAATAAGAGAAGAAATTAAAAAAGAAGGTAAGAAACCCTATAAGTATATTACTATTGATAATGCATCAAGACTGGAAGAGATGTGCATGAGCTTTGCTATACAGTTATATAAAGCTACTCCAATGGGCAAGAAGTATGAAGGTACTGACCTCAGAACCTTGCCTAATGGATCTGGTTATTTATATATAAGACAAGCTGTAAGAAAAGTTATTGACATGTTCCGAGGATTATGTGATAACTTTATTCTTATTGGTCATACTAGAGATAAGTTGATTAATAAGAATGGCGAAGAAATGTCTGAAATGTCTCTTGATCTAGTAGGTGCACTAGCAAATATTATATGTGGCGAAGCAGATGCTGTAGGCTATGTATATAGAAAGAAAAATGAAACTCATATTTCTTTTGAAGGTGGAGATAACTCCGTCATAGAAGCTAGAGCTCCTCATTTAAGAGGAAAGAACATTGTAGTAGCAGAAAGTGATGAAAACAATGAAATCACTACTTATTGGAATAAGATATATTTACCTGAATAAAAAACACAAAACAAATAGTTATGATTTATAGTACAGATTTAGCAAACCAAGTAACATTAAACAATAATAGTAGTAATACTAAATACCTCGAAGCAGGTATTCATGATAATGTTAAATTTACGTCAGTGAAGACTGCGGTATCTCCAACAGGAAAGAATTTCATTGAATTTAGATTCGAGAAAGACGGTAAGGAACTTGTTCATACAGAATGGGAACCTAAAGAACGTGCAGAAGATACTGAAGAACAGAACCAGAATAAAGCAACAAATCAGGTTACGAGAATTAATCGTATCTTAAGATGTTTCTATCCTAAAGAAGTGTTGAACTTCACTGGTAGTTCTTATAAAGAATTCACTAACTGGGTAGTTGCTATGCTGAATGCAGCAAACAAAGACACATTGTTGAAAGTGAAAGTTGTCTATAATAAAGATGGTTATACTACACTTCCAAGCTATGTAAAATTTGCAGCAATTGAGCCTATGAATATCCCGATGGGATTTTATGAAGAAGGCAAAAATGAAAGCATGATACGAGAAATAACAGGTATAGACTTGTTCGTTAAACCAGTAGTATCCGATAAAGAGACTATAGAAGTTAATCCTCTAGAAGTCAAAACGGAAGCTCCGTCTGACGATCTACCTTTCTAATCTGTTAGGATTTATATAAAGTCGCCACGTCGGGCATAATACGACGAACACGTAGGTTAGTGTACCGCACTATGAAAAATGAGTGATTACAAAATAGTACACAACCTACGTTTTAATGGCAGTTCCGGAGTATCAGGAGCATGGTGTAAAGAAAGTAAGATACAGCTTTCCTTTACTGTAGAGTTCAAATCTCTACACTGCCACTAACAATATATCATATGGTTTTTGACACTAATAAAATAAAAGAAGAAGTTACTATTACTTTAGATTATATATTATCTAGAGTAAGTGAGTATGATATATATGCAGCGTATATTGGCAATTTTAAAGTTGGCATGATTTATAATTCTCCATTGAGAAAAGATAAAACACCATCGTTTGGTTGTTTCTATAGTAGAAAGACTAAACAGTTGTTATTTAAAGATCATGGTACAGGAGAATGTGGTAATGTTATCAAATTCGTATCCTTAATAACAGGTTTAACTAATTATTCAGATATTCTAAATGATATAGTTAACAAACTTAAAATTACTAGTAGTACGCATCTCGATAGCTCTAAGCAATATATACCGTCAACTGAGACAGTAATTGGTGTAGTACGTCAGGAATTCACTGAAACTGACATCAATTACTGGAAGCAGTTTAATATACAGGTAGAGACACTAAAGAAGTTTGGAGTAAGTAGTATAAAGTACTACCTATGTAACGGCATAGTAAAAAGCGTTTACAAAGAAGAGAATCCTATGTATGCATATAAGGTATATAATCATTTTAAGATATATAAACCATATGCAGACAAATATACAAAATGGCGTAACAACTTAACTGAATTAGATATTCAGGGTTATAAACAATTACCTAAAACAGGAGATATACTTGTTATAACCAAAAGTATGAAAGATGTTATGTGCCTATACGAGATGGGTATACCAGCTATCTCACCTTCATCTGAATCTACATTCATACCTGATAGAGTTCTAGAACAACTTAAGAAGCGTTTTAAACGTATTATTATATTGTTTGATAGAGATGAAGCTGGAGTGAAATATCTCCGTAAAATGAGCCAAAAAACAGGCTTAGAAGGTATGCTAATCCATAAGAAATTTAAAGCAAAAGATATATCTGATGCTATTAAAGCTAATGGATTTGATAAAGTGAAAAATTGGTTAACTAAAAATATTAACAAATGATATGGTTCACAGCAGATTGGCATTTCTTTCATGATAGAATACTAGATTTTCATCCTAAACGGAGAGAACTATTTGGTAATAATATGAAAGAGGTAACAGAGAAAATGATACAAAAGTGGAACAGTAGAATTGATAAACATGATACTGTATATATTCTAGGAGATTTTGCATTTGGAACAACAGATGAAAAACGAAAACTATTTCAGAGATTAAATGGAAATAAAGTACTTATACTAGGAAATCATGATAAAGTATCAGATAATCACAGATGTTTCTTCAATCATATTACTCAGATAAAGAATATGACATTTAAGAAAACTGTGTTCCCATCGTTACCAAAAAATATTGAAGTAATTATGTGTCATTTTCCTATGTTCTCTTGGGAACATATTGAAAAAGGTAGTATAATGCTTCACGGTCATTGTCATGGCTCAATAGACTTACAGAATTCAGCAGAACTTCCTGATCACATTCGTATAGATGTTGGTATTGATAGCAGTTTTGCAAATTATGATTTTGTATCTGTTGATAAACTGGCAAATTTCATAAAAAATTATATAAAACAATGAATACACTTAATTATATTTCCAAAGGATTGCGTAAAGCATTAGCTTTTCCATTTAAATTAGTAAATAGTAATTTTTTTATTGCCTTTGGACATAAAAGGAAAACTATTTCCAGAAAATCTAATATTACTAATGATGTAGAGGAAAAGAAATAAACCTAGCGAAAGCAAAATTCGCAATGCAACACCAAATGAGTATAATGGTATTAAGTTTAAAAGCAAACTTGAGACATATACATATAAGAAGCTGGAAGAGTCGAAGATCAAGGCTGAGTATGAAACTCAACGATACGAACTGCTTCCAGCTTTTACTTTTGGTAATAAGAAATATAGAGCAATAACTTATAAACCTGATTTTGTAGGTGATAAGTTTATTATTGAATGCAAAGGCTATCCAAACGATGCATGGGCTTTGCGTGAAAAACTTTTTAGATATTATTTGTACATAAATAAACTAGATATAGATTATTATATAGTACATACGCAAAAACAAGTTGATGAATTGGTCAACAAGTTAAAAACATAAAAACTTACAGTTATGGCAGAATTTATTAAGATCGGAAATGAGATTACAGTTAAACCTAAGTTAGAAGGTATTTCTTATGAACTCATAAATAATAAAGTATACGATCTAGAGTTTGATAGAATGCAAGGTAGATCTTATCTCAAAGAAAATGGAGATTTGAATATGCCAAAGAAATTATACAAACTAGAAGAAGATAATAAATTTATCAAACGTGTATTAAGTTATTTTAATTCTGATAATTCTGGAAAGACAACAGGTATATTACTTGCTGGTACTAAAGGTACAGGCAAAACAATGCTCTCTAAACGTATTGCCTTAGAAAGTAATTTACCTATTATTATAGTTGCAAACGATTACCCTGCTAATAAACTTACTAGTTTCTTTAAACATTTTACTACTCCTGTAGTAGTTATGTTTGACGAGATTGAAAAGAATACTTATTGGTGGGAAACTAAGGATCTGTTAGGATTCTTAGACGGTGTAGAAGCTACATCTAAAAAACTAGTATTGATGACCTGTAACAAAACGGATCAGATAGACGATAACTTCTTTGATCGTTGTTCACGTGTTCGTTATTTCAAAGAATATGAAGCAAACTCTAATTCTGTATTTGTACGCTATATGGCAGAAGATAAAGGAGTAAAGAACATAGATGAAGTTGTGAACTTCATCATCGAACACATGGAAGTTAAATCATTCGATAATATTTCAGCATTCTTAGATGAAGTTGTTCTCTTCGAAGATATTCCATTAGATAAATTAGCAAAAGATATGAATCTTAGCTTAAACGGAGTGATAAGAACAGGAACTAATAGTTTTGATGAGGATGAAATAGATGAAGATATAATCTAATGATACTATTTTATTCAATACTTATTTATAAACTTACTAAATTTCTACAGTATGAAAATATGTGGAATTAGTGATATACACGGGAATCTTTACAATAATATTCCTGAGTGTGATGTTTTGTGCATTTGTGGAGATATAATTCCATTAAATGAACAAAGATCTATGGATGCTTCACTAAAGTGGTGGCAGACACGATTTGCAAAATGGGTAGATAAACTACCTTGTAAAAAAATATTAGTAGTGCCCGGTAATCATGACTTTTACATAGAAAGTAAGTTAGGAGATGAATGGGAAAGTTTTGTAGAAGACTACGAACTTTATACTAATGGAAAAGTAAGATTCTTAGTGGATGAGTCATATACATATGAAGGTATAACCTTCTATGGAACTCCTTGGATACAACCTATTGAGTTTCAAGAAGGTAGATGGGCATTTGAATATCCTACTGATGAAATAGATGAGAATCCATTCGAAAAAATACCTAAATGTGATATACTACTTACTCATGATAATCCTAATTATAATGATAAACTATATTATTATAGTTATGGAAAGTACAAACATCATTTGTTTGGACATTGGCATGATGGTATATCATACGGACATCTAGGGCAACATAATTGCTCTATACTAGATGATTGGTATAACTTTAAAAAAGGCTTAAAAATAGTAACAATAGATATTATGACTGGAGACAAAAGACAAGAGATCATAGATGAGATTCTTCTACGATTACAAACAATATCCAATTTAACACAAACTCTAGAATTTTCTAATCAATTGAGCAGTCTTATACAAGATTACTCAGAAGAACTACGTGCAGAAATTCCTGTAAAGGAAGATGAAGTTGAATGGGATACTTCAGGAAACTTTGTTACTGACACTAATATAATGGAAGAAGATTTCATTGTAGATAGTAACGTATTTGAAGAAACAAAAACAGCAGCATGAAAATAGAAATTCCGTATTATGAAGATAACACGCGAATATCAAATTCAGCAATTGGATGGTTTTTGAAGAAAGGACCGCGCTACCTCAAGGATATGCTTGATGGTAAAGAAGAAGGTATTAGTGGAAAGTATCTTGATAAAGGAACTATGATACATATGTACCTACTTCAACCTGATGAGTTTTGGGATAACTATGAAGTATTAGACTTTGTAGTACCTAAAGTAAATCAACAAAAAACTTTATGTATAGAATATGTTCAAGAACTAGTAGTAAATCCTCTAGAGGATACTGATAAGTTATTGCTTAAAAGTTATAATAAAGCTTATAGCAATAGTAAATCAGATGATAAAAAACTAGAAGAAGCTAAGCAAATTATTGAAACATTTGCAGAATATATTGTATACCTTAAGCTCGAAAAGAATAACAAAAAAGTAATTTCATTTGCTGATATAACTATGCTTAAACATATTAAGGAGAACATAGAGAATCACAAGAAAGCAAATGAATTACTAACAAATCAGCCCGGCTTAGAATGTAACAATGAGTTTCATATAAACTGGGAATATGAAAAAGCAAATGTATCCTGTAAGTCACTATTAGATAGAGTCAAGATTGATCATTGTAATAGAAGGATTACATTAATCGACTTAAAAACAACAGCAGATGTCTATAATTTTAAACATTCCGTAGAGGAATATGATTATTATAGACAGATTGCATTCTATATATTAGCTCTTACTTGGTATTTCAAGGAAGAAGGTTATGATATAGAAGAGTATGATCTAGAAGCGTATATTATTGCTATTCAGAGCAATGGTAATAATGAAGTACGTGTTTTTAATATGTTAAATGAAAAAGAGTTGTTGGATCGCAAAGACCTAATAGCAGAAGCATTAACAGAAATATCATATCATTATCAGACAGGTAATTGGGACCATACTCGTAAATATTACGAAGAAGATGGAACTGAAGAACTTGAATGAAGCATCTGCATGTCTACTGCAGTTAATTGTAGATAATAAAAAACTAATTAACAAGAACTTTATAAATGTATATACAGAATATCCTGATGAACCATATTTTGATAATCATGTATTCATAATGTATAAAGAAAATACAGTTGCAGATTTATTAAATCTAGAGTTCGAGTTAAAAAAGAATAAATTCTTTCATAGTCTAAGACAAATTCGTATAAACGATATTTGGTATGAAATAGCTGTGTTTACACTTCCTAATGAAATTAAACATAGATATGACAACATAATCAGTAATGGTCCTGCTGGATTAACAAATACTGATTATAAGACTATTTGGAATCTATTCAGTGGAATTGACAGTAATATAGGTGATATTATATTTACTAATAATTTTCACGAAATTAAAGAGATTATTCCTGTAGGTGATGTATTAGAAGATCCTATTCTAGAATAATATGAAAACCTCCAATTTTCATACACAAAGAAGGCTACCTTATTAGGTAGCCTTTATTTTTATTTATTATATAACTATTCGTAATACTTTCTTTTAAGAGCTGGATCTTGAATTTCTTTTATATTTTTAAAAGGAGTCATTTTCCATAACCATCTTTCTACTTTAGTATCTCCTTTGTAAGGACCATATTTAATACGTTTATTGTCATTAAACATATTATACATCTCATTCAAAGACATTATGTTTGTAAATGGGTTAACTATGTTAATTAATGAACTTACAGAAGTTAAAGTATTAAGCAAATCTAAAGGATTATATTGATTAGAATACTCAAAACCGGTTCTAGTAACTAATAGAGCTAAGAAATTTGTAACCCAATCATCTTTATCATCATCTGCCGCTTGTATTAATAATGGTTTTATTACCATTGATAATAACATAATAGTAGACATTTCAAAGCCAAATTGTTTGAGATTACCTATATCAGATGAATCTAAAGATTTTCTACTGTTCCAATCTCTAATTAGCATAGGTATTACTCTACCTACTGTTCTATATAATGCTTCTCGTTTCATACCTAAATCATAGTCATACTATTTTTTCATAGTTACTCTTTCATTAATAAGATTAGGTATATAATTACGAAACATCATTATTATTGAACCTAAAGCATTATTTGTAAATTGTGCTTTTTGTTCTTCTGTTAATTGTCCATCTGCAGTAGCAGCTAAAGATCTAGCAGCATTACTTATTTGATTTTCTACTTCTGTAAATGCTTTTGCATACGCTTTATTTTCAATATGAATATTACCATCTTTTATTTCTATAATATCATATGTGCTATGAAGTGATTTCCATATATTATTAGCATCTTCTTTATTTCCCATGATATTAATGAACTATTCCTTATTATAGAATTTTCCATTGTAGTATCTATAGTTATTCATAATCGAATTTAATAGTGTACCTTTAATCACGAAATCTGAAAATGAGAAAATTCCAAAAGCCCAATTTCTAGAAATAGTATTTATGATACCTATTCTATTAGAATTACGATAAGCGTTCTAAAATTCTGTACCTATTTCAAAATGCTACATACATGCTACGTATTTATTATCCGTAGTAGTACTATGCATGTAATGCATTATACCTAGTATGTTACTAACCATATTGAAATATGCTTTAGAAAAAGAAGAAAAATCAAAATATCTTCCATTAGCAACAAATCCTAACTGCTGTAAAAAAGCTGTAGCCATACCAGTAGCGCCTACTGCTAAATTCAATCCTAAACCTATTAATTGACCGAAATTTTTAACAGATAATGCTATTTTACTCCAGTTGATTTCAGTTCCAGCTAAGCCAAAGAACTTTCCTATTCTACTATCACTACTTATTTTTTGTATATGAGCTTTGACTTCCTCACCATACTCTTGCATATCTATAAATTTACTTACAAATTTATATACATTAGTATCTTTTCCTTCTTTTCTATCACTCTATTTATATACCTTTCTACCAACAGCATCTACTCCTATAGGTTTACCTACAAAAGTTCTATTTGCTAATTGCATCTTGATAACTTCCAGATCAGGCTATATTTCTGTCTTCTATTTAAAATTCTCAGCCATTTTATAGTAAGCAATAACTGCTCCTACTAAATCGTTTGTTATTCTATTAGGTTCTGGGTCTCCTTTTCCATTTCTGATAGGATCAATAAAGTAAGTAGGTATTAGTCTTTGTTCAGATCCATCTGGTCTACTTGTAGGAGCATCTACAAAACCAACATCATCTGTCTCTTTTACTATACCTTGTTTAGTCTGTTGTAAAAATCCTTTAATGATACCATCATTTTTCATGTACTGATACATACTTCCACTCATCTATGGAAGTCTATACGGATTATTACGTGTAAGATATGTGATCTTGTCATTAGATTCTTCCATACCAGATAGTAATCCTTTATACAGTTCCCACAAGTCTTTGTTTTTAGTAGCAACATCGTTGCCGTCTTTATCCTTTACTGGATCGAACATGTCGTAGTACTACTTGTTGGTATATATAGTTGATTTTGGCTGATAATATTCATCAATATTAGTATCAAAATCATTGTTGAAATATTCAGATTTAGGATCTATTTCGCTAAATTCTCTTGTCGGAGCTTCAGTATTTATTAATGTCTTATCTTTTGGTACTACTCTAGTATAATACCAATTAGGTCTCTTAACTTCCTGTTCTCCAACATAATATACTACATGATGAGTTAATTCCCAAGCTTCATAAAACTCTATCCCACGTTTGAGAGCATTAGCTTTATCTATTTTATATTGTTCCGTTGGAATTACTTCTGCGATATCTTCAAATTCTACAGCTTGTTGTTGTTTTTTAACTTTCGGAGTATTCTTACGTATTTTACGCATCTATCTATCTATAGATTTTAATGTACCCAGAAGTTGAGAAGACATTCTTTTAACATCCAAACCTCCTGTATATTCATTCCTATAAGGTTTGGTTAAGTCTTCTCTCATTTCCTGTAATTGCGCATAATCATCTCCATATGTTTTTTTGTTCAACTACTTTAATTGTTTATAGAACTCCTCGCTTATTTCTTCTCTAGTATATCTTTTTTTCCATTTTTCATACTCTTCTGGAGTTAAGTTCTTCTTAGCCTCTGCTTTAGCTTCATTAAACTTTTCCATATTGGTCACATAATGCATACCTTCATGTAAAGTTTTATTAAGATCGGTCAATTCCTATGCAATCTACAGATCCATATCAGTTTTAGGAGTACCATCTTCATAATATCTAGACATTAATTGTTTCTTTTGAGTATTGTAGTCTAGATATTGATTCCACTGTGATTCCGTTAGATTCTCCATATGTACTCTGCCTTTGTTGTCTCTCACATCATCCAGCAATTTATATATCTTAAACTGAATGGCATCTCTAGCATCTCTGGCTTCCTGACTTAAAGAATTAAAAGCATCGTAATATTTCTTAGTGTATCTTCTCTCACAGTTATTACTTAACCACTCGTTCATTTCTTTATTAAAGTTAGTTCTATCTTCCTTATTTAAAGGTAGTTTCTATCCTTCTGGCACATTATATTTAGTCATTAGGCGTTTTCTCTCTTTATCTAAGTTATTCATGAACTCACCATATTTCATATCTCTAATAAAGTAACCTGTTTTTTTGCCTTCTGAATCATACTCAAATAATTTCATTTGATCTCCAATCGCTACATTCTATTGTAAACGTAACATTCGGTTACCAAATTTATGAGTATTGAAACGTACTCTATTGTTAGCATTAGCTACCATGTCAAATATAACCCGAGCGGCTTTGTCATTCATTTTGTCACCAGCAGATATCCAACGCATTAATGGAGTAACATCATTCTCAGTAGTTATCAATTCAGAACTAACATACTCCTCAAGCTCAGTTCTGCTTAATTCGTCTTTTATCCCATATTGAAGTAACGTTTTTTGTGCTAAATCTGTAGTAAGTTCAGTTATACCCTGTTTTGCAGCAGCAAATTGTGTACGCATGTTGCTTATCATAGTTTTTAACTGATCAAAACTTTCTTTACCTAGTATGTCTTGATATATATTAGAATCAAATACGTTTTTAGCTATCTGCTCTAACACATTATTATACATACCAAAGTAATCCTATTGTAACTGTACTAATGCTAAATTACTAAACCCACTATCTTTGCCTTCTCTGAGGTTTTTTTGTGCCTATAATATTGCATTAACTGGAGCTGTCATAGTTCTATTTATATCGTATAAACAGAATACTATAGTCTATAATGATGTAATATTTGGATTCTTTAATGATGCCAATTGTTGCTCTAATGGTACTAATAATGCAGTTTTGTTTTGTATATTACGACTCTAAATAGCTTTTATACGTGCCTATACAGCATTAGTGATCAATTGTCTGAGAGAATCTAAAGTAGAATCAAAATCATACCTTTGGCTGCGGAACTTCTCCATAGCTTTGTTTATAACATCAGAAGTTGTAGATAACCATGAAGATTCTCTATCAAATATATCAGCATTTTTACTATCGAATATTACTTCTCCATTCTTATCCTTAGCCACTTCTCCTATCTCTTTTAAAGCATTCTAAAATCCTATAGTATATACTTTAGATTTACCCTATATAGCGGCTAATCTGTTATTGTTATAGTATTTTAATAGAGAATTAAACAGCATAGAAGGCTCCCCATTAGGAGCCTTATCTATACTATATCCACCATTCTAATCCCATACAGCATAAGCCTGTACTTCACCCAACGCATCTACTAACTCTTCAAATTCTGCTTTTACTTTTGGGTCACTCAAATTTGGACATATTCCTTTTGCCATAATTATTTACTTTTACAAATTTTAAACGCTTCATCTGAAAAATTATCTTTAGTTAGATCATCTTCTGTAGTGAACATACCTGTAATATCTAATCCAGATGATTCTACTTGAGATAACGGATTTGACGGTATGTCTGCTTCCTATAGTGTTTGCGTTATCAATAACTGTTGTTTCACTTTATTCATTAAATTATCTCTATTAAGTAAACCAGATTCTGCTGCAACTTCTTTATCTATTTTCTTGCTCTCCATAGCTACAGTTTTAGGAGTATTGCTCTCAAGAGTAGGTTCACTATTGTTCACCTCTTGATTGTATGGATCTTTAGTAAATACAAAATCTTCCGTTATATACTGACTTGGTAGGAATGTAATATCTACATCGCTGAAATTAGATCCTTTCACAGCTAATCTAAACTTTTCATGATTACCAAAATACTCTATAATCTATTCTCCAGTCATTGTATTAATATTGTTTTCTGAAAAGTCTGATAATTGATTATAGTCTTTGAAGTATTCACTTAAGTTAACACTACCTTTAGTTCTACCTAATTTTGGTATGGCTACATATATAGTTTGTGTAGCTTGACCTAATTTCTTAGCTTTCTTCTTATCGTATGCTTCTACTCTACCAGCTTTAACATATAAAACAGTATTCCTACTATTACCTTGTGGATAATCAATGGCTAAGAAATCTCTTTCATCTTTCCTTGACTTAGTGGCGAAACTAACTAAATATTGAGATTCATCATTCCAAGGAGCTGTTTCATATATAAATGCAGACGAATTACCAGAATTTGATTTTGGTCTAGTTACATTCTTAACTATTTCATGATCATGAGCATTGTTACGAGCTATTATCATAGCTAAAGAAGTATACTTACTTAACGTAGGTTCATCAATATCGCTAAGTATGTTGTTTAACCAACTACCATTATTCATGTCATGAATAGTTTTTCTCACTTCATCAGCATACCCTGTATCTAATCTATATTGACTAGATATTAAATGAGCAAAGGAATTTGGACTCTTATTATCGTAAGAAGTGTAGAATGCATATTTAGCCAATCTCTTTGAGAACTTTCTAACAGCTTCATTATCGCTTTGTAATAAATCACTAAAGTATGCTATAAGTCTATTTTCGAAATTAGCACTGTTACTCATAGAGTTGTTCAACAAAGTTATTGAATCCGTATCTGTAAGATCAGTAGCTACAGTAGGAACTAAGTAATTTAAGAATGAATTATTAATAGTTCCATCTCCTGTTAACATGCTACTATATTTACCATTATCATTCTTTCTAATAGCTGCTTTAAATTGAAACAGTCTTTTAGGAACAGTCCAATCACCTAATACCATTCTAGCATATTCTCCATCGTCAAGATGCATTTCTTCTATACTATTTGCTATTCTAGATCTTATAATACTATCTATGATAGAATCTAATTTAGTAGCAACTTGTTTGTTCATATTAGATCTATCTCCTGTTATAACATTTGCAAGACTTACGAACATTCCACTGTACATATCTGTAGCTTGTAAGAACGAACTTGATAGTATGTTTCTTGGAATATCTACTGCATTAGTAAGTTTCTTCATTAGAAAACTGTCAACATAGTAGTTCATTAAAGCATTTACATCATCCCCTTCTATAACAGAATCTTTATCATCTACCTGATAAAACTATTCTCCTTCTTTTCTTATAAAGTCAAATACCTATTTGCTATAGTTAGCCTGTTGTGATAGAGTATTACCATATTTTTTAGTATCTATCTGAGATAATCTTACTAGTTTTGCTAGTCTTTCAGCATATGGTAACATTTTAGAATAAGCATCGGCTACTAATAGTTGTTGAATATAGAAATCAAGATTTCTCTCTCCTTTTATATTGCTGTTTAAAGATTTTTCAAGTTTTAAAGGATCTACTGCTAATGATTTGTCAACTCCTTTATCTTTATCGTCCCAATTATCCAATATATTTAGCAACTTCTTCTGTTCTTCTTTAGGTAGAGTACTTATGTATTCTTCCGCTTCTTCTTTATACTATTTTTTCAACTCAAATAAAGTATCATCCATGAGCTCAGAATAACTAACATCGCTAGGATCTACTCCATATTGCCCATTAAGCTTTATCAACGTATTGGCAAAATCCTTAAGTATTGGTTGGGATAAGAAATAAAATGTTACTTCACCTTTTCCAGTCCTTAACAAGAACTCTGTCATACTATATGTAACAGAATTAACATTAAGATTAATAATGTATGGATCTTTTGCAACGTCTACATGGGCGTTAATCATTGCAGATAGCCAATCCAATATTCTCTCACCATCTTGTGATACTATATCGTTTATATTCCCTAAATTATATGTATCTCCTACTGATCCGAGATCCATTTTTAAGTTTAGAGCTTGAGTAAGAGCATGATTGGTTGATGCAAGAGCAAACGGAGCAATACCATCTTTACCTCCAGTATATTCAAATTTCTTAAATAACTAATAAGAAGGAAGGAGTTCATACATAGGCTTGCATTCCTCTTTAGATTTACCCATAACTAAAGGAACTATTTCTTCTTTTACTTTAGTTGTAAGATTATCCAGAGGTGCTCTACTTTGATCAATGTTACTATCATCTGATATGGCAACTCTATACATGTCTATCAGACCATTAACAAGCTATTTTTCAGAATTACTAGATAAATCATTCCAATTACATTGCAAATAATTTCCATCTTTATCATAATAACCTGTAGCTATATATAGCTTATCAATATCAAAGTCAGATCCTGTCATAGCAGTAAAATCATCTGGAACTACTATAACGTCTCCCATAGATTCTGGTAATACATCTGTAACTCTTAATGAACACGTAGAAGAAAGACCCTGAGTTGGAATACGATAACCTAATGCAAAAGGTTTGGCATCTTGCCCAATTATCTTCTTATCTAATAACCAGTCTCTCATAGCAGTATAATCAGAAGCATATTCCTTAGGAACTATGTGTTTAAAGAAATTAGTACTCAACATGCAATCCATACTACCATCGCTATTAAGAGGATTTAAAGGCTTGCCATCATTAAAAGCTCTACCTACTTGATACTGCTTCTATACTCCAGTAGTATCTTTAAATCCAAAGAATGCATGTTGGATAGCAGATCCACCAGGAGTATTAATATCAATGGCAGTTTTTCCTACTCTTGATATTATTCTACTTTCTACAAATCTTCTATTACTTTGGGCTGATAAAGGTACTTTGATTTGCCCAGTAGTTTTGTCTATTTCAAATGAAGACAAAGCATCTCTTGATAAACCACTAGATTTTCCTTGAGATATTAAGAACTTAGATAGTTTCTATTCAGAAGGTTTACCATCCTCTAAGAATTCATCATATATTTTTTGAGCTCCAATGTCAGATAATCTATTTATAGCTCCAAATATATTATCTATAATCTATCTACCAGTATATTCTACATCTTTATTTAAACCATATGGTCTATCTTTTATTAAATTACTTAAGGCTACTTTGGCAAATTGAGTACCAAGTGATCTGTCTACACTTTCATGAGGATCTGTATTCATCTACAGACGTAAATTTCTAAGATCTTGTATATATGTAGGTAACTTAGAATTATCAGTATCTAAACCTTCAAAATTAGTTTCCCCTATTACAGTAGACGTAGAAGGCTTGTTCAAATCCTCTGTATTAAATCTAGAATTCTCTGCATCTTTATATGGAACAAATTTCTGTCTGCCGCCTACTTTAACTGCAGATTCAAATGTAAGCATATCTATGGTTCCCAGCTCATCATTGTTCATTCTTTGATATAAATGATAGTTATCAGCTTTTGCCATTACTTTAAATAATGGGAATATTGCCATCTTATCAAATACTGGAACATTCAAACCTAACTTAGTCAAGTTGTGATTTCCGAAGTACACCATCTTCAATGGTTTAATAAGTGTTTCCAAAGCTTGAGTATACTGTTTTGGATCAGACAGCCACTATTGATTATCACTTTCTAAAAGATCAAAAGCCGTTTCAACTTCTGGTGACCATTCTCCTACAGCTTGGATAATTCTCTTATATAAAGCTGGTCTAATATAAACTGCAGCATCCGCCTAATTTATATTACCTTCTCCTCTGTTGTTAACCCCATATGCTGCGATTTGCCTTTCTACAGAATCTTCAATTGATTTTCTTGATTTAGCGTCAATAGTTTTTAATGTCTTATTAATATTATCCTTACTTACCATATTAATAAGTTGTCTCTGACTAATATTAGGGTTCTTCCTTTGTAAATATTTCATTACTTCAGCAGATGTAAACATCTTTTTGTATTCATCAAATTTTACAGATTTAACCATATTATCACTCATGTGTAATACAGTAAATTTAGAATTATTCCTTACATCTCCATCACCCCAGAAAGTTCTAAGATTATCTCCAGTAGATAATACTGAACCAAGACGTTTGATTTTATCAACTGATCTTTCTACTATTATCCATGGTTTATTTTTATCTCTTTTCCATTTATAATAGGCAGGATCTCCTACAAATGCTTTTTCAATTTCATTTATAGATACTATTTCATTTACTACATGATTTGCAATAATAGAATAAACAGCCGCTGACTTGTTATTTCTAGATGTATCACCAGAGGTTAGATTTTTAGATCTATCTGTGTACTCTTTCACTATATTTGTAGGTAGCAATACATTTTCAAGTCCTGCCCCATCTCTTCTTACTATTCCTTTATCTACTAGAAATGTTATCTCTTCTTGGACTTTATCCTATAATGTTGCATTTATCGCATCAAATAGAGCTTCTTTGTCTCCAAATAAAGTATTTCGAAGTTGTTTTAATCTTGTCTCCATCTAATTACCACCATTATCATAATCAAATTTAGACCAAGCCCACAACATCTGATTTAAAGGAACATATTTATATGTACCATCTTGTTGTCTCATCTTAAGTGAAGAGAAATACCTAAAATAACCACCATTACCAGAGTTGTCCATAACCCCATTCTTTATTTTACCATGATAATTATCAATACGTAAATTAGGGTTTTCTTCTACTTCAGATTTGTGTATATAGTAATCGTATACAGCATTGAATTCATCTAGCAGATAATCCGATATGGCTTGTAGAGTATTATCAGAATACCTATACATATCATCTTCTACAAACATTTGTTGAATACCATTCTCTGTTTGTATTTCTGTCATTCTAGATCTGCTTAATAAATCATGAAATAGATTAACTCCAGTTATAGAATACCATGTTTTTTTATCTGCCATAGTTGGCATAACGATTCTATTCTGATGAGCTAATGTAAGTTTAGCAATGTAGTCCTCAGTAGGTGATATCTAGAAATAGTCTCTACTGTCTCTATTATCAGCATTACGCACAGCAATAAGAGTACTGAGGCTTAATTTAGAACCCTATTTCAGTGCCCCTAATAATAAAGAGTGTTTATTATAAGTGGCTAGTAGTGTTTTATCAACTTCAGAAGCATCTTGATTAAACCATCTAACTCTGTCTGACATATAGTTATTTTGAGTAATAGGATAAATAGTAGTGTTATTAGGTCCAGTTACACTAAATTCAGTAGGATTAGGATGAGATTTACCGTGTGCTATAGCTAATTTTTGTATGAAACTACCTTCTGCAGCTGGAAAAGGATTGTCTAATTTCAAATCTTTAGATTCTCCTTCTTGTAACTTATTTAGATTACCTATTATTTGGTTTCTAGCACTTCCTTTCTTAGTAGATCTCAATATGGTATATAATTTATCAAATGATTCTATTGTAGGTAGTTTTTTATCTAAACTTTCAGTACCATATAACAGATAATCTATAGTTTTAGTATCTACATCAATACCAATACTATTAAGTATCTCTACAAAATCCTATTTTGCTTTTACTGTAGTTTGTCTTATCTGATCTTCTGATAATTTATTAGACCCTTTCATTTTTTTATTTATGAAAGGTTGAGCTATTTCAGACAATTCGTCAGCTATTATTTCTAATCTTATCTCTAAGTTGTTTAACTTTTCAGAGTCTATTACAAAATTGTTTACATCGCTTTTATCTATCATTCCAGATACATAAAATAATCTACCCCATTGCCTAGGATACTTATTCTGATATCTGAATACTGCTGAATCAATTACTCTCCATTCTCCAGACTTAGCTCTAACTGTAGTCTTAATATCTTTTACAAATTCTTCTAGTCCAGCACTAGTTTTTACTTTCTAAAATGCATCCTAGAACTGTACAGTAGTCATTTCATTTTTTGCACTCTTAATGGTAGTGAGAATTTGAGTACATGTATTCTCGTCAGGTTTATTAGCACCACTTATATAATTAAGTAATGATATGAAGAACGGGTCAGCTTTGCCTAATCTAGCACATCTGCTTTCTAAATCCTCCCATCTTTCAATGTCCCACAAATTCTCCATGATCTTATTCCAAGTAACATCAAAAGATTCTGTCATATTAAGACCAAAAATAGGATCAGTTACTGGTACTAGTTTTCTAGATTTATCATATTCCATTTTAGGTATAGAATAGAAGAATAGTTTAGCATTGAAGGACATGTTAAGTTTCTTAGAAAATTCATAAGATACCCTATCATATTTCTCATCAGGTCTCTTTTCTCCAGTATCATAATCAGATTTTTCTTCAACTTCTACAGCTTTTATGTTAAGAGAACTCAATTGTTCTACCAAAGACTGTTTGAATATGTCCCAATTATCTAATACTTCTTCTATAAGCTGATCATTCTCTTCTGGAGTTATACCTGCCATCATATTACTTTCAATTATAGAAGGTAAATAATCTAAATTCTAGCTTAAATTATCTATATCTTGTGCCTTACGTATGTTGAATATAGATAATAAAGTACTGGTAAGAGAATCTACTACATTATAGAATACATCCGGATTAATAATAGAGGGCATATCTTTTAACCTATCTTGATCTACTCCCGGTATTGAGAAATACACTCCTTTTTTTGTATAAGCTTTATTAAATTCATCAACAGAAGATTGATTCATCTAATATTCTTTGTACTTACCTTTATTGATATTTCTATATATATTAGTAGTCAAATTATTAGATATACCAAATAATGATTTTACGAATCCTTTTATAGCTCTAAAAGCTTTTATTGTTTGATAACCTAATTGAAACCATTTAGCATTCTCTACTATAGCCCAATTACGGAAATCCTCAGCCATAGCTTCTTCTATCTCATTTACTGTTCTATTTTTATACTCTGGATTATGTTTAATGAAATCTTCATATATTATCTATCTTTCAGCAGCAGAATGTACAAGCATATTTATATAATGCCAAGCCTCATGATACTATATACCCAAACCTGCTCCTTTACCTAATAATATATTAGCTACATTACCAACAGACATTCTTGTAACACCATACACTCTAGGACCATTGGAAGCAGATCTCATTACTCCATTGAATATTCTAACCTGATCTACAGCAAGACCAAGTTTATCCATCAACCATTGCTTAGCAGCTTTAAGATCTTGTTCTTCACGCCCTATTTCGTTACTTTCTATAGAATATAATCCGTTCACTTCTCTTCTAACCTCGTGGAAAAGCTTTTCCATCATACTTCTGATAAACATTTGAGGTTTACCATCCTAATCATACAGATATACGAAACTGTCAGTAGCTACTTTTTGATTCAAGCCATCTGCATATTCTTTTATCTCATCAGAAGTCATAAATCTTCCTACTTTAGGAGCATTTGCATCTGATGGTTTTATAGTTCTAGCTAATTCTTGAGCTTTAGCTCTTCTATTAACCTTAGCAACAGACTTTACTTCTGTTTCTCTAGTTCCTGTTTCTTCAGTAGCATTATATGTGAATATCTTACGGATAGATTCATCAGATAAACTTAAAAATCCATTACTATCTTTCTTTAATAAGTCCATTGCCAACTTAGAGTTCATAGATAGATTTACCATCGGTTCTCCTATAGGATTATCTGAATTATCAAAGAATTGGGTTATATAATCTGACTACTTGTTAGTAACATGTACGATACTTCCTCTTTCAAATGTAGATTTGGTAATGGTATTACCGTTCTCCTCCATTCTGTTTGTACTGATATGTTTACCAAGATATTCTTCAAATTCTGCTATTTGCTCTATACCCCAATCTTCAACCTAAGTGCTATCTACTTGTTGTCTATACTTCTACAATACGTCTCTAAGTTGTTTCTTTCCAAAAAACTTAGTACCTTTTTCTTTGATCTCTTTTGTTTCCTCTTGTTTAGAGGATTTTTTACTTATAGGATACGTAGACGCACTTACAGCAGTTTCAGTTTGATCTGTAGTTATATCTTCTATGTATATAAACCCATCTTTAAATGCATAATCACCCATATCTGTAAGTAACTTGCCACTGTCAATAGTCCAAGCCATAGCAGGAGGGGCAACTTTATCTTTTACAAGTTTACCATCCACTCTAGAAATACCTAGTTGTTGTAACGTAAATTCCAGTTCTCCGGGGAATAGTACTATCTTATCATTTTTTGGATTCAAACGTATAGCCAAATCTCTAAGCTGTTCTGGAAGCGAACTGGTTAATACATTTTTATCAGTGTTCCAGTGGAAGTTTTGCATCATAAACCATATGACCATCTTTCTGACATTAGGCTCTGTCTTTATTTGTTCTAATGGTATTTCTGTTCTAAAATACAAACCACCTCTTTGACTATTTGGTAATGCTATATAGAATCTGTTAGTATCTGGATCAAATCCTAATTGTTTCTTTGCAAGATATTGAGCAGCTTCTTGTTTCTTTGAAGATAATCTAGTTTTAGCTCCTTGATTTACTATCAATGGCAGTACTCCATATGGGTCTCCGTCTGTAATAAGATCTAAAACATATTCCATAAAATTAGTATAGTGTCTATCTGATGCTGGGTTTCCATTTTCATCATGACTCTTTAATACTATCTGCGATGGTTTAGTTACTTTATCATCTCTAAAGAACTTTTCACTCAAATATATAGGCAAAGAATATCTACCTCTAGGAGTGGCAGATGGTTTAGGTACTATTACTATTTTACCAGAGAAACCACCACTAGTATATAGTGCTTCATCATTACCCATATGTTTAATAAAGTATGGGTTTGCATCACTCATTCCACCGGTTCCATATCCAAATGTACATTCTGTGAATATGTCTAATGGATTATGAGGAATCTCAAATGTCTTACATTCTGACAGTTTCCTCAATTTAGGCTTGTTACCGTCTTTCTGATTATTAAACACCCCATTAGATACATTTACTTGAGTAGGCACTACATGGGTTAGGGCTTCATCTGGTAATACATATTTTCCGTTCTTATCTTTTGGACATTGCTGCAGATAGGCTCTAACTACTTTTTGTTTCTGTTCCCTTAGTACTTCAAGATCTTCATTAGCTTTAGTACCGGGACCAATGTTTTCAGCCCCCAATCTACGTTGATAATCTAAAGTAGCCTTTTTCTGACTTCTATATGCTGCAGCGTATATATCTCCGTCTTTGTCAATTATAACATATACAGCTGCATTCTCATAGGTTCTAGGATCATTAGGATCAAACTATGTTTCTGATTTATCGAACGTAGGACCGGGCACTAAATACAATTTAGCACCATCTAAGAATCCCGGTTTACCCATAGCCTCTCCAAGTTCTTTGCCACTGTGTATTTTTTTAGCTCCTTTTACTTTAAATGGAAGCTACATAGGTTGTGTAGCGTCAGGTCTATAGAATAAAGTTCTACCAACTAACCAATTATTTCGTATAGTTTCAGATGTAGATAACCCGGGAACTTTTTCACCTTCTTTTGCTAGTTTATTAGCTTTTTCAGATAATGTGTGTTCTGGATCATTTGCATACTCATCGTACGAATTTTCTTTGGCTAATTGTTCATCTGTAATCTCCACCCCGTTAAGAAACATTTTACCATCATTAGAAACAAAGAAATCTCCAGCCTACGGATTGTCACTACGACTATCTGTAGATTCTGCTTCTTGTATTTTGGCGTCTAATTCCTTTGGAGTAAGATCTTCAATCTAAGTAAGATCTCTTTCAATATCAGGATTATCATCTCTGGTTAGACCTAAATCATCTTCAGGATCTGCCCAGTTCTTGGCATCCATTATATTTTCTTCTGTAATTTTATCTTGAGTATCGTCTTTGGGTTTTTTTTCAGATGGATTTTCTACTTCCCTGATTGCTCTTTCCCTAATAGATTCCTGTTCATCACTAATGTCTGGAGCATCCTCAGTTGAAACTAAATCAGTTACATCTAATTCTTCTGTATCTACTTCTTCTTTAGCTTTAGTTAATTTATCTTCATCTGTTTGAGTATAGATGTCTTTGTCTTTTCTCTTCTCTTTTGTCTTTACACTAATATCTGTGCCTTGTAAAGGAGAAGAACTGTCAGCATTACCAGTAGGAGTAAAATCAACTTCTGATGTATCTTGTTCAGTATCCTAGTTAAGGGCATTCTCTACTTCTGCATTTAAAGCTACATCTTGTTCAGTATATGACCTATCATTTTGTTCATATCTGTCCATATCTGCTTTAATTATCTCATTAGCATAATCCCTAGCAGCTCTTACAGTTTCACCCTGAATTTTTATCTGCAGTTGTACGTTCTAATTATATCTAGCTATAATACTAGCTAACGATGGAGCATCTTTCCCATTCTGCTCTGCTTCACTAGTCTACTTATCTATTATAGTTTGTTGCTCTTCTGGAGTAAGTTGATTCCAATTTCTGATATTAAAATCTATCTGCCTGTTCTGATTATCTTTTACCACAATACCATTCTAATATGCAGATCTTCTATTAACAGCTTTATGTAACAAACCAGTAAGTATAGCCTTATCTGCAATAGCTTGATCTATTTCTTTATTGGTAGATAAACCAAATATATCTACCATAGCTTTGGCATTAGGAATATTCTTTACCTCTTTTTCTAAAGATTTAGAAATTTTATTTATGTAAGAAGCTATAGCTGCTATATTCTCATTAGTTACATCTAAACCATTCTTTTTAGCTTCACTAACAAATTTGTCCATATCCTTTAACTACCTTCTCAACCTACTATATACAGTCTAAGTGGCAGTCAGGTTTCTAACCTTCTTTATAGCTGCTACCAGTTCGTCTTTACTATTGTTCCAAGATAACTTTTGCTCTTCTGTTAACCCATTCCAGTATTCATCTACATTAGAATTAAATGCAGTTGCATTTTCTTCATCATTAATCTTTAGTAAATTCTACAAATTAGCGTCTGCCTCTTTTGTTTTTTCATTGTATATTCTCTCATTATCATATGCTTTAATCGCATTTTTAACGAAAATTTTATGTTTATCAGATCCTCTATTTATATTTAAATCTTCTAGATTAGTATTAACGGATGGATTATAATAAATAGATTCTATAGTTTTTGCTTTAACTATATCTTCATCTATATCTTCTTGTGTAAGACCTTCCGGAGTAAATCTATCTTTTATATCTACTAGATTATTCAATATATCATCTGTATACCCTTTCTTTACTGCATCAAACCATCTATCTACCTTAACATCGTTTTCTCTGTTAGATATATCATATGCAGCCATATTGCGAAGCATGTTATTTGACTTCACATTACGTATCATTTGGTATCCGTCAGAAATAGCTGTAGCAGGACCTCCCATTACTAAGCCTATTAAAGCTCCAATTTTCATGTTCTGCTCAAGTTCTTTATCATTATTTAAAGCATCGTCTGGATGTAACCCCATAAGAGCTAAGTTGGCTTCAGCACCGTATTTAAAATTCTTTAAAAAAGCATCTATTAAAGTTAATTCTCCGCTATTATATGAATTCTATAACTGATAATCTTTTTGTATAAGATACTGCTGACCTTCTTCAGTTCCTTCTGAAAAAGCTGTTATACCTAGTTTACCGCTCATTTTGCCCATAGTATTAAATAAGTCTTTATACTTATTAGCTTTGAAAACATCTTTTCCAGCTATGGTATAAAGAGCTTTATTTATTCTATTATCTATAAACTTACCTCCTAAGTTTAAGGCTTTTGTTACTCCAGTTGCTTTAGAAATTCCTTTAGCTACGTCTTTAAAACCTTCTTTTGCAGACTTTATTGCCAGTTTGCCTCCATAAGAATACAAGCCCATATCCATTAAATCCCATAGACCTAACGCCATATTAGATTGTTCTACATCACGCAATCCTAAGTAAGCATCATACTTGGCTTTCTCAAAACTAGGGTCATCTGTATTGATATTGTACACTAACATTTCCTCTAATATCTGTGGAACAGTTAATTCTTGTACATTTATTCCCCTAGCTTCTAACCCCTAAGCTCCTTTGGTTAATATGGTTTCTGGATTAATATCTCCTTTTTCCATCTAACCAACCAAGTTAGATAGATATGAGTCAAAGATTTCAGCATTTGTTTCCTATGTTCTTTGATAGTACTGATTCCCAGCATTGATAGCAGCTTCAGTCAAAGTAACTGCAGCTGAAGCATATGGAATACCTCTTTTACCTAATGCTTTAGCTGTTAATCCAGCTAATCTACCAAGAGTAGCAGTTTCTATAGTAGTAGCAAACTCTCCCATTGATGATCCTATTTGTGGAAGAGCATATAAGTAAGATCTTGGTTCAGTCCATTGAAACTCGTTATTATTTACTTTTTCTCTAAATACTGGGTCAATAGCATCAGGATCAAAGAACCAACTACCATTACGTAAGGTTTCTTGTTTATCTCTAAGTTTTTGAGTTTTTACATTATGACTGGTATTATTATCTTCTTCTAACTGATTAAGTTTAGCTATTATGCCACTTCTATCTGGATTATTAGATACTTCTTCATTTCTAACAAAATTCACAGCATCACCATATCCTTTATTAACATATTCGCTTATTTCTTCTGCACTATTATTAAAAGATAAAATATTGTCTAAAGCTATAGTAAATCTATTCCATAAAGGAATATTGCTTACATTAACTGAAGTTACGTCTTTTGGAGCTTCCGCTTTTTCAGCCAATCTAATATTACTATTGGTAAGAGCTAAGGATCTATCTGTTAATTCACCTAATAAGTTGATACCGCGATATTTTTTTTCACTATACGTAGCTCCTCCAACTTTAGGAACTTTGTAGTACATAGATATAAGATCTTTATTTGATTTAGTTATCTAATCAAATTTAGCGAAATCCTATGATAGTGTGTCCCATATTTTTTGAGCTCCTTCCTCATCTCCCTACTTAGCTAATTCATAAGCTTGTTGTCTTCTGGTTTCATAATCTTTAACAAAGGCAAAATCATTTAGATTCTTTACTTCGTTTTTTATTATATTACCTTTCAGAGAACTTATATTGGTTTCTACAGCTTTTTCTATAGTAGATTGTATTAACGGGGTTCTATACAAATCTTGTATATTATTAGCCAATGAACCTAACACAGGATTGGCAGCAATACTCATAAATCTTGCGCCCTTATTCCACCAAGAAGTATCCTTATCTTTAGTTTCTTCTTGCTGCTGATACTGATATTTAACTGCATCTTTATTGTAAAGATCGGTATACCCCTTTTCTTGAACATACTGGTTATATTCTGCAGCTTTCTACTTTCTATCTGACGCTCCATCATTAGTAGTTACACTGTCTCTTACATTAAATGTAGAACTAGTTAATTTACGAGCTCCTAATCTTAATCTGTTATCTTCCATATCAATTGTAACCAAGGTATTTATATGCAGACTCTACAGCCTGTTGGTATCTTTCTTTAGAACCTAATTTTCTTACTTTATCTTCATATATCGCATTTCTACTAACTGTAGCTTCACTACTGCCAGTCTCTATAGGATATAGACCTTCAACTTCAACGTATAAGTCAGATTTGTCTATTTTTTTTCTTTTCAAACCTTTTTCTGTAGTACCGCTTAACACTTCACCAGTTTCTGGATCATATTCTTGTTTAATTGTAATTTCTTCCTAATCAGATATATCTCCGAATGGTACTACTTTACCAATTGATGCTACATTTTCTATATTCATTCCAATATTGCGTAGATCTTTCATAGATACATAAACTTTTCTTCTATGATAAATATCAGCTATATCTCCTACAGTACTTCCTGCATCTTTTATAATAACATCTCTAAACTTATTACTATACCAAGCTTCTTGAAATCTTACATTGTTAATTAGAGATTTTTCAAATGTATTTGCACTTTTACTTCCTTTCTTTGCAGCCGGATCGAGTAGTGCTTGTTTAATATACTGTGGAGCACCCATATCATACCCAATTATTCCAGTAACAAAATCATCCCCGAGCACCATATTACCTGTTTCATTGGATACTTTAAATCCCTTATTCATAGTGCCTTCCCCTCCTTCTGACAAGAATATTTCACCAGCATTTGGAGATAAAGGACTCTGTATATTATCTAATACTGTTTTGGATTTCTGTCTTGGCATACCTTTTGCAGAATTAAATATTTTATCAACATTGACAGTCATATTCTGCATTGCTTTTTCTATTACATCTGGAGTTATACTACCATTTCTAATCTATTCTCTTTCTTCTGCCGACAATCCTCCAAATTTAGCTAGCATATTTCTATTGGTAGTAGATTCTACTATGGTGGTTAAATCTGGTAAACCTTGAGGAACTGTACTACCCGAACCGCCTCTTCCTGCATTTTTCAACTCTTGTATGTATGACGGATCTACTTCATAGTCTGGTCTAATAGTTCTATCAATTTGTGACTATGCTATCATATCAACAAATTGACTTTTAGCCGCTTCTACATCTCCTCCATTTCTTCTAATAAAACTTTCATAATATTTTCTACCCTGAGGAGTGTCTATAAGGTCATTAAACTTAGCTGATGCAACCTAATACAAGTCATCCATGTTATTACCACTAACTATATATCTAGTTCCATTAATGTATTTAGTACCTAAGAATCCTCGTTTTAAATCATTAAAGTATGGAGTACTCAACTCATTTGCATTCATAAATGCTACAGGAGTAATATCATCAAACACTCTTCTTTTATCTAATGTATTATAGTTAGGTATGTCAGAATCATCCCATTCTTTATTATACCTTCCTTCAGCCATCATTTTAGATCTTGTTTGTAATCCAAGTCTTAGGTTATCTGCACTTTCTTTAAGCAAACTTAATGAAGAATAATCTATATTATTTATTAATGATTGTAAACTAGACCTAAAAGAAGCATCTTTCAAAGCATCTGGGTTAGATACCATTTGATTTATAGCATCCTGTATATCCTGTCTACCAGTAGTAAGATTATAATAACTTTGAGTATCTACTGCAGATGGTGATCTAAATTCTCCAAACTTCTACAACTATGCTCCAAATTGTTGAGCAGCTCTATCCATTTCTTCTTTCTGTGCTGCACCAATTCTAAATAATTCTCCAAAATTAATTGGAGCATAAGTATTAATAAACTAAGCCTACGCGGCTTGATCGTACATATTTGCTGCCATATTATCTTCTAAATTTACTCATTAAGTTAGAATAATCTTCTGTCTTATATATAGATTCTAAGAAAGGAGCGTATGCATCCAGCATAGCCATGTCTCTATACTTTTGATTATTCATTAATCTTCTGTTTTGTGCGTAGTTACTTATCTGTGATAAAGCTTCTCTGTTAATATTTCTAGCTGCCGCTCTACTTCTAGCATTCAGATCAGTAGACATATTACGAGCAGATACAAATTGTTGTCCTAAATTGTTAAGAGTATTAGCGTATTCACCTTTATATTGATTCTCAATATTACTTTTCTGTGAATATAAATCTGCAATAGCTTTATCAGCAGCTACCTGACTTTGTAATCTGTAAGCCATACTAGCTCCTGTATTTGTGTTAGATTGAGAAGCGTTGTAGTTTGATATAGCTCTATTCTCTCTGATAGCTCTTCTAGCTGGAGTAATATCATATTTTCTACCAGCCATAGTACTAAGTATTTGACTAGAATATGGATTATATACTGTATCAAAACTTTCTGCAGTAGTTCCTAAATTAGATAGTACTGGAGTTAAAGCTGCTAAATCTGTTAATCCTTGACCTAATTTTCTCCAATCAAAACTATTTCTAATACGTGGGCTCCTTGTAGAACCTGCTTCTGGTACTTCAGATGATACTGTAGAAGGAGTAGTATAGATTGTTTCCTGTCCAAGTCTAGAAGGGTATTCTGCACTCAAATCTAACATATTATCTATTAGTGGTAGATAAGTAGTAGTTGCATTAGTTCTAGTAGATCTAGTAGCAGCAGGTACAGTAGTAGCACTTGATGCTGTTCTTTTACGAGTAGGAGATGCTGAATAGCTTGTAGGTATTCTCTCTGTTCCTAGTCTATCTATAGTCTCATTACTAAGATCTAATTCGTTACTGACAGTATCTACCATATTTGCTCTAGGTCTTCTAGCTATTCTATTGGCTGCAGTGGCTGATGCTGAAGCATCTACATTCGGCAAATTAATGGGTAACTCGTTTAATTTATAATTACTTCCACCAACTAGATTGTCCACATTAGCATATGGGTTTAGATCTGTTGTAGTAACCACAGTTGGAGCAATATATCCTTTAGCGTTCGGACCTAACCAACTCCTGCTAGACGGATCATACATGTATTGTTCTTTGCCTACTTTTCTATATTTTCTGGTAGTTCCACCATCCTCGAATCTATCTATAGATTGATTTTTAGAACTCTTTATAGATTCTTGTAGATTAAATAATTGATCATGAATCATTTGATCATTCATCTAATTCAATTTGGCTGAATTCTCAGCATATTTGTCTTTGCCTTTACTTTTCTTTTTAGACATCATTCTTTTACCCATTTGTGCAAATGTTTCTTTACTTCCGGGTACTTTCAAAGTATCACTTAATATTCTACTACCTTCCGGAATATTTACTAAATTACTATCTGTAGGTTTACCTTCTTCTGGTACTTCTAATATGTTACCATCTGGAGTATTAATAAGCTCACCATCATCTACATAAGCCAGACTAGAAGTAGTACCTCCATATGCCATAGTATCTACATACTGATCATATGTTTCATTCCAATCAGCATTCAACAATGCACTATTTTGCAATGCAAACCTATTACCCAGTACTCTTTCTTTTTCTCTTCTGTACTTTTCTCTAAGACCTTTGTTCTGCACAGCTCCTTTAAAGCCAGTACCCAATGTAAGAGTAGGATCTTCATAGAATCCATTTACTTGTACTTTACCACTTTTACCTATGGAACCAACTACAGCTCCACCTATTCCACCAACAACGGCTCCAACAGGTCCTAATGCTGCTCCCATTTTAGCTCCAGTAGCTGCTCCCTTAAATACACTCTATACAGATTCTTTAGCAGCTTCTCCACCAGTAGATGCATTAGAATTACCTCCTACTAGAGTTAACATATCACCTGCTCCACCTATCATTCCACCTGCTACTCCCATTATATTAGGACTTGTACTAGGATTATATGGTTGTGTCTGTATAGGATTTCCAGATAATTTCTATGGAACTTGAGCAGACATTGCAGGACTAATAGGTTGCAAAGGATTGCTAGTTATATTCTAGTATCTTGACTTTATATAATCACTATTAAAATTATACCCGCCCGTTTGGTATTTATTTATCTTATTCTTTTTTTTCATTATACTAATGAGTATCTATATGTTGTATTAATATTAGGGAGAGTAAAGTTGTGTTGTTCTCCACAATTCAAAGTAAGATCACATATTAAGTACTTACCTCTTAATCTACCCGGATATGATAACGTATCATCACTATTCTATTCTCTACCTATGGCAAATCTATATGTATTTTCTCTATGATCTATAGCATAACCTCCATCTACATAATCCTAAGTAATAGTACCTACTTGATCTGTAGTTCTAAATGTAGCATCAGTAAGCATTCTCTTTATGTCTCTAAACTAACCACTAAAGAATACATTGTCAAATGTCTTAGTATATAGTATATCTTTATTAATAATATACTGTATCTTACACTCCATTACATTTAACGCACGATTTTCAGTTTGCATTACATTATTGTCTTTGATGTATAACAATTTGTCAGAGAACTTCAAATGATTAGTAGGATTTTCAGTATAAAATGAAGTAAAACTCTATGTATATTCATTGTATACCAATGTCCTATTATTGAAACAAAACCTTACCTCATTGAATTCATTATCATAGAATGAATCATGTACTACAAAGTTTGGATTAGCATTCAAATAAGTCTGTACTCCTTTCTCTTTAGATAACTTATGTATAGTATCAGAGAATTGACATAATTCATTTTTATCTCTATCGTGCCAATATAATGCAAAATCAGAGTTAGTTATACTATTATCGTTTATAACAGATGAACCATTTCCTGTAGTAATATAGTCATATCTAGTTAATATACCACCAGTACCTAAAGTAAGTTCACTAATATTGTTATCAGTAATAAGAGATCTATCATTTACAGACGCTATTCCAAATGCACTATCTTGCCAAAAGAATAGTTTATCATTAAATGATTTAAGATTAGTTATCTTACCATACTGATTGTCTACATCTAGGTAATCTGCAAACTTAAACTGTAACCAACTATCTGTTACTTCATTATTAATCTTAGCTTGTGAATATACAATTCTATTTATATTATTAGCATTAGTTATTGCATAAGCAGATTCAGTAACATATTTCTTTGCATCTCCTTGAACAGAATATGCATCATTATATGCATAATATGGTTTGGTTTGCTTGTTGTAGTTACCCAGTGTACCTCCATCTATAGTAGTACCTAAATATGGATTAGTATAATCATCTATACCTTCACAACTACGACTAGTAGTTTCACCATATTGTAGTGCAAGATTAATACTACTTTCTACTGGTATATAGTCTGTACAACTTATCAACGATGCCCTATAATCTCCATTACCCGGATCTGGGAATGCATTAGCAGTTCTATGATCATGAACGCCAATGAAAGTATCGCCACCATATACTAAAGATTGACCACCACTAGGTCCTATTGTAGTAAATGAATTAGTACTAATATATGTAGAGTTAGTTCTAGCTATGTAACTATTACCACCGTATGGTATGTTACTAAGTTTTATATTTACTACGGGTAATTCAAACCATGCCTTATTCAAGAATATATCCTAAGAACCTATTACACTTGTTATATTGTAATTAGCTTGTATTACACCATCTACCCTATGAAACTTAGGTATCTTGGTAAAATCTCCATTTAATACTGCACAATAACCAAACGGACCTGCTCTGCGTGCTCCGTTGTTATCTCCATCACTATTGTGGATATGACCTAAGTTCAAATAGTTGATATCACCAATAGTTCTATAGTACTGCATCTTCTCTGCCATAATATTTCCTCCTGCCATAATTGGTGGAAATATTGAGTTATTATTAATATCAACAGTTAATCTACTTTCAGATATTGCAGTATTATGTAGTATGTATCTTTTACCTATCAAGTTAGATATAGAGTGTACTGTTTGTTCTGTAGCAAATTCTTCAGATGCTATTACAAAACCATTCACATCACTATTATAACAACCTATGAGTTTTGATTCTGTTACTCTATCTGATGAGAATCCCCAGTTTGTATTATTAGGAGTTATAAAATATTTATTTGAATATATATTTGCTCCATTAGCTGCTCTGTACCAATATCCTTTACTTGCTATTGGGTGTAAGTAATACAATAATTCAGCATGAGCATTCTTAAGTTTGCCAACCAAGCTTTCGCCAGTTATATCCAATTCAGGACTTATGAATGTGACATAGTATTTTGTTACTCTATCGTTAAAGAATGTAGAAGATTGCTCAGCATATATCTCTGTCATTCTACCAGCTTTGGTATACTTGACTGGTATATCCTGATCCGTATATCCAAGTGGTATTCTAGGTCTGTAACTATTATCTGGTTCATCACCTTTATTGATATACTTATATGGATAGTTAGTTATCTCTGATATAACTCCTTGCATCAATACAGTTCTATCATCAACTGTACGTCTACATCTTACTATTTCGTATGCTACAGCTCCTTCTGGTACATTAGATACTTCAAACTGTAATCCTAATGCTTTACCAATAAGATTTTCCCCTGCAAAGAATGTAGGATACTCATGAGCGTTAGGCATTCTAATATCTCCAATCCAACTAACATTAGATGGAATACTCTTATTGTTATAGAATACAATACCAAATCTATATATTTCATCTCTCTAATATCCTCTGAAATTAGCGTCAATATACGGATCTGCATAATTCATCTATCTAGAATACTCTGGAATACTACGATTTATCGATGTATCCTTTAGCCCATCTAAGAAATAGAATGCCATAGAAGATGTAGTCTGAGGGAGTACTTGGATCTTAGCATAGTCATGACCTTCTGTTGCAGATGTATTCATAGACTGCATAGTATCCATAGTAAGCTCAGTATAAACAAATCTATAGCTTACATTTATGCCACTACCACCTAGTATTCTAGCGCCTCTTTCAACCTTATTACTATACTGTAGATTATCATTAGCGGTTGGCTACCCCTTTACAGAGTTATATGGATTGATACAATCGTGTTCAGGATCTATATCTGATAATATATTCTTCCATGCTGCAGAACCATACTCTGGCAACATTACATCAATATCATTCTGACCACTAGCTGATTTAAGTATTAATCTACCTTCTTTAGTACATCTATAAGCTCTAGCATCATAGTCAGTTCTCCAAGTATTTTCTTTAATGCCAGCAGCAAATAATCTATTATCCTTCTTTTCAATAGTAGAAGCTACAAACGAATTATTTGTTAAAGAATTCAATTCTTCTAAAGTAATAGTATTAATAGGTGCTCCACCTAAATCCTCATATTCAATACTAGTTGAACTACCAGACGATTTGATCTCAGCTATAACATCTACTGTAGGTAATTCTGTATTATCATTATAGAATATTCTAAATATTCTACAGTTATTATAGAAGCTATTATAGTTTATACCAGTAGTTTTATCTACTAGATCAATAGATATCTTAACTGATTTACCAGTAGATACTTCTTTATCTAGACCATGGTATTCATTCAAACTGCTAGAGGTATTACTATCTGTTAGATGTACTAATCCACTACAAGGAGACATAATAGTATTTGATCCTCTGACATTAAATAACTGATAGACATACTGTACAGTACCAGACTATAGATTGCCAGAACCTAAATCTACTATTTTAGGAGGACTAAGCAAAGAGCTAGGTGTTAAGTCAAGAATACTAAGATCTTTAATATTACCTTCACTGTCTAACAAATCATTTGTAACACCCGGTTCATATACATATTTATTATCCATGATATTTAATACTCTAATAGAAGTATTGCCATCTGTTATGTATATCTTAATGTTATTCTCAGCCTCGTAGTTAGCTACTATTTTAACTCTATTAGTTTTACTGTATTGCAGTTTACCCTTTATTACTACAGTATGTTTTAATGGTAAGTTGTTATAATCAGATACTCTATATACTCTATTTATGTTTTTACTATCTACAGTAAGAATAACAGCGTACTTATCTACAGTAACAGCATATAATACTATTTCATCTTCTGATATAAAGTTACCGCCATCTACAGTATGAATGTTTTGAATATTCTATAATACTCCACTAGTACCTTCAGTATCAGTAATGATTCTGATGTTCTCAGCATATCTATACTGATTCTCAGGTATTGCATGAATATCAATATCCATGTTCATACCAGCTACAAAACTGTTAGTTTGTAAAGTATTTGTCATAATCTATTCTAATTATATATTATTTGTTCATCTCCAGTAGTAGCAAAGAATGTATCATGATCATCAAACTCTGTATATAACTTATGCCAATCATTCTTGATAGATTCTATTTCATCTACTCCCGGCATCATAGCTTCTGCATAAGCCTATCTACGATAGAAGTTCCATGAGTTCTTCATATCATAGTATATGTTCTGATTCAGTTGTCCTTTTAGATACTTAGGATAAGATAACTTCATGGCTACATACCAAAATATGGCTTCGAAATAAGAAGGATTATCCGGTATCATCGGCATACTATCTTCATCAGTAATGATAGCATGATAAGATATCTTAACCCAACCACAAGGAACATTAACTGTAATATAACCCGGTTTAGTAGAATATTGCAACGATCCATTTAATGATGCTGGATTACCTACTATAAGTCTACCGTTTACACTAGGTATAGTATATTGGTTTACTAAAGCGCTTAATGTTTTTTTAACATTAGGATCAGAGTTAATGATGTCCAATGCAGATCTATCATCTATAAGGTTATATAGATTCTTTACTAAAGGTATAAGAGCATTATCACCTATTATCATATTAGGATCACATTTGTCACATTTGGTATAAACACCAAAAGAGTTGGTAACCTTTCTCATGGGTAACCAACCACAACTATTCTCAAATGAGAATGCTACCTAATTTAATCTGTATAAGTCACATGGCAACTTTGCCTAATAACCTATTACAGGAATATTTTCTACTTTATGTTCTAGTTGCTATATAGCACCTATCTTTTCCATAGCCTCACCAATATATTCTCTTATATCGGTTATTTTAACTTCATCTTCTTTTAAATCTAAATCAGCAATTATTTTGGCTATAATTGCTTTAGATGATATCATATTATTGTCTATCATAATATATTATTTGTATGGTATCTCCACTTATACCCAAAAGCTGTTTTCTTCTACCCTCTACATACTCTATTTATAGCAGATCTATTTTGTATTGATCCATTTGATTCTGCAGCTATTCTCATATTATCATAAGTTTTAATATAGTTCCCGTTTATGTCTAATTGATCAACTTTTATTCCTTTATCACAAGGTTGTTTTGTTACTTGCATAATGCTTCTATCATCATTCTTATATTTCCATAGATACCCGCACGCTTGGATCAATTTACCCTAACAACACAAAGATATTTGAGGGTGTTTGTTTTTATTTCCACACCATTTGGCTGCCTGTGTTATACTGTCAAATTCTCTGATAAAATTACCGTCTAAACTATATTGTTGTATTGGATGCTTTACCTTATTTGTTTTTATCTTTGCCTATTTAGTAAATCTTCTATCTGCTACTTTCTCGATATTATATTCTGGATTTAAATCCAAATACTTCTACTCTAAATATATCAAAGTATCTTTTATAGGCTAACATCTCTCTAGTATATATATTATGAATTTGTCTTCACCATATTTATTATACGCCCTCTACAAGTAAGTGGAATGATGTTTATCCTTACGTAATTCTCCGCGATGTCTGGTTAGTCTTCTCTTAAAGTTATTGGTGCTACCTATGTATTTATGATTGTTTAATATATTCAATATCATATAAATACCAGATTCCTCAGGTAATTTGTTAACATCAGCGAATCTCCACGTAATCATGCTCTCTATTTTTTATTATTTGTGCTAATCTTCTCTTGTTTGCTCTGGTGGCAACAAACTAATATCTGGTTTTATTTTTTAGAAGACTGTCTTTTTTTGACCACAAAAATCTGAATTTAAAAAAATTGGAATGTTCATTGATAAAGTATACTGCTTTACCTTGTATAGCACTTTCATGATAATCAATCCTTAGACTCTTATTATCAAAGTTCTTAGGTCTACGTTTCACTATACTTAGATTACCCAATCTGCATGGTAGTTTAAATTCTCTACTATGTTCAATAACCTAGTCTGCTATAAATTTAAAATAGTCTTCTATTATTTGTCTGTACACTTTATAATCAATATCATATACAGTATCTCTTTCAATATTAGATAGGTAGAACTAATAGAAGTCACTTATTGTGTAAGATTTTCTGTGTGTCATTTCTGCTGTTTATAAATGTTCTACATATCATCTCTAGAGTTATTAGTCTCATCAGTAGGCATTTTTGGCATTATATTTAACTCTTTACTAAAGATTAAATCTTTAATAGTTGGTATCATGTGAGCTGGTGCTGGATAAGGCATATCTGGATCAAAGCATTCATTTGCATCAGCTGGATTCTCTAATATAACATCTGCCTCAATGTATTCTAACTGATGGTTACCACCATCTACATATATTCTATTACCTTTCAGGTATGCTGTGTAGTCTTTGCATGTATATTTCCTATACTTTTGGTATTTGTTTTTTGTTTCACTTCCTAACTAGATTAAATTGCCGAACATATCTTTTACAGATACTAATCCAGTTCTAAAGTGAAAGTCTATAAGCTTTGGTAATTCAATATTACTTACATATTCAATGTGGTCGGGAGTGCACTCAACACGATCTAGATGAATACAAGGCAGAGTCTACACATACATAGGATTGATATCTCTTCCTTTATCAATATCCTATTTAATTAACATAGCTCTGTAGTTATGAATCCATTGCTCGATTTGTATTCTACTTATATGTTCTGATTCGGCAATAGAACTGTTGCGCAATTCAAGTAGAATATCATCAATAATAGTATTCAATGTGTTTAATTTCATAATGCATTATTTATTAAATATAATAATAACGTATTTTAAGGCGTTTCTAGCCACTTTACGTAGTAAGTAATACAATAGACCATATGAACTAATAGCGTTTGTTCTTGGGGCTACAAATGAAAAAAGGCTAGTATTAACTAGCCTCATTCATTGCTTTTTGAATATTCTATGGTAACATCTACTTCATCTAAGGTGGAACCATGTTACTCGCTTGTTTTATTAAACCTTTGAGTTCTTCTACCTGATCTTGTAGCTCCTTTATCTTTGGATCTTCTTTCTCAGGTTCTCTGTCATTATAGTCTAACTACTTAAGTATGTTCTCGCATTTATTCATCTCTTCGTCATACTTAGCCATTGCTTCTTTCTTAGCTTTGCATTCATCGTAGTTAGCCTTAACCATGTTTATTATTTGTTGTTTATCAGTAGCCACTGTTAAACCTATTGACCCATCTGTCACTATAGATTTGTTTTCTTCTACTGACAACTTCTTAGATTCTCCATCACAACTAATTACTATATCTACTAATTTCTTTCTAGTCTAATTAGGCATTGGAAATTGTTGTGGTGGTAGTTGCTCTTCGTATATCTTAGATACGCTAGTAATCATACCTCTATAGTAAGTAGTACTCTTTTTAAATGTGCCTACTACCTCAAGCACATGAATTGGTTGACCAATATTTAATTGGGAAAATGTCATCATAATTAGTATAGTGTTTAAAGGGCTCTATATGAGCCCTTATTATTAAGCTGCTGGAGCTGGGGCAGCTGGAGTAACAATATGGTTTACTACTTGGAATATTCCATTACACTTATTATAGTATACGAAATATTTATTTCCAACAGTAACTTCTTGATTAACCATCTGATCACCAGAACCATTTACCAATTGTTTTCCTCCCGCAGATACATTGCTTACTGTGTTAACAGAAGATGTAGTATGAGTAGGATCAATCAGGATAGCTGCATCAGCAGCGGTACTAGCTGAAGGAGTGTGCTGTACGTTCAACAGTAAGATACCTTCATTTGGCAATTGTCTCCATTGGTATGGACACAGACCATAAGTAACCTGATTAGCCTCGGTATCTGTAGTCACGTATATTGTACGTGCTACAGGTATACCAGCTCTATCTAATCTCTATACATTTCTACGAGGAAAACCGTAACCTAGATTATAGAAAGGATACATAATTACCTCCTTTCTATTAGCAACCACATCCTTCGTTGTAGCCATATCCGTAGTTGCCAAACGCACCGTAGCAACAGTTAGGATTAGGAACTACATACGCAGGAGTTGGGCACGGAGCTTTCAACTGAGAAACAATATTAGCTGTTTGTGCTTGCTGAGAAGCTGCCAAAGCCAGCTGAGTGTTTTCTTGACGTAATGAGTCAATCTTGTTCTGCATTTCACGCATTTCAAGTTGACAGAACTTATCATTGATAATCTGAGTCTAAGCGTCTATCTTAGCTCCTAGGATATTGAACTGAGTATTAGCGTTGCTAGTCAAAGTATTTGTCTGATTTACTATTGCTAATTGACTTTCATAACCCTAAGTAGTTATAGCATTTCTAACGTCGCAGCAGCAAGAAGCGAGCTGTGATGCAAGGCTAGCGTTTCCACTCTGGATAGCATTTATTACCTGAGCACCAGAAAGTTTAGTGTCACAAGCGATCTGACTTACACTAGTATTAATAGTGTTTAATGCAGACTGTACTGAGTTGATATCGCAATTCAAAGTATTAGATAATGTGCTGATAGCTTCTTTGTTACCATTGATTGCCTGCATCAACAGGTTAGTGTTAGCATCTGTGTTCAGTTGAGAAGCTAATTGTGAAGCTTCACCGCCTCTGTTTCCAAAGCCGTTTCCACCCCAACCGCCCCATACAAAGAACAGTAAGATGATCCAAATCCACCAACAACCATTGCCACCCATTCCGCCATTGTTATTCATCATAGCCATGAGAGCTGCAGGGTCCATATTACCTTTGTTTGCATTCTGCATTAAAGCAGCTAGACCAGCGTCAAAACCGCGATCTTGAACGATAATTTTATCTTCTAACATAATTGATTTTATTTAGGATTGATTTAATTTGATTAATATCTAATGTAGCGCACAGAACGACCACGTTTGGATTCTTCTTCCATAGGAAAAAATTTCTCTCTTTCCCTTTCAAAGTCTCTTTCATCGTATTCTCTGTCGTACTCTTTACGTCTACCATATGAAGATCTGCCCATTCTACGGTAGTTACCGTAACGTTCCTCTTCGTCGTCATCTTCATATTTGCTGTAATGTCTTTCGAAAAGATCCTCTTCAGCATTTCTAATCTTATCACACATTACATAAATATAGTAAAACCACATTTTACCTTCATCTATGTCTTTGTCGTGCATCCATGCTTTAGCTAATTCTACGAAATACTTCGTATTATTAGAGCCTGTCATGCTAACAACTACACGGTAGTAATCTGAGTATACCATATTCAATGCTACATACCAGTCGTATTTGTTTATCTTTTCATCCAAACGAATACCATACTGATTAGCTAATGCTGTAGTTTCCTCAAGTGACCAATGCTGACCTCTTGTTCCGTCTTCATTTTCCATCTTGTTTACAGCTTTGCGAGCATGCTCATCATTGAAGTGAGGACCGTGTTCAGCTTCATAAGCTTTTATACGGATTATTCTATGCATATTATTATTGATTAATATATTAATAGATTGATTTATTTTTATTTAGTAACTTCTACTACTCTAGTATCCGTTACTCTTATTAGATTATTGCTATTATGTATTTGATACTTTCTGACACGATCTTTCTTCCAATCAAAGTGCAAGAATCTCTAGAAGCCATTTTTATACTAATTACGATATTCTTTTTTTTCTTCTACAAATAGTATCTGGGAATTTCTTAGATCTAGTATGGCTGTTAAGATTGAGTCTTTTCTATTTACTGTGATAGTAGTTAATTCATTTAGCTTTAGTTTTTCACTAAAGTCAACATTCTTAGTTTTTATTTCAACTGATGCTGAGTCTTTCATTTCTGTATTGATTACTTGTACCTACTAGAGATTCTTATCTTTGATTTTAAGTTCTTTCTAAACCTTCTTTACTTCAGTAATTAAACTATCTTTACTATTATTCAAATCGCCTATAGTAAGTTGTAAGGTTCTATTATCTTCTTTTAGTTTGCTATTTAATTCCTGATAATACTTGTAATTGTTTGTTACTTGACCTAGACTTTTATCTAGTGTCTTTATTTTCTATCTCTAAAAAAAACAAAAGGCAGTCAAACCAATTATGATAGTGACTGCCAATTTGTTGAAAAAGCTTTTTAATAACATGTTATTCTGTTTTGAATTCTGGTAATATGTACTAGATCGAAAGTGCACTTGATCTAGACATTTTTTCGATAAGTTGTGGATCTACGTTATCATCAAAAGTATGAATGTAACCTATTACTATAGATCCAATCCAATTATTCTTTTCATCACTTAATCTTCTGATAGCAACGGAGTGACAACCATTACCTGTCATGATTGACTTAATCTTGTTATCCAGAAAGTCTGATGAATCTATATCATTTATAAATGTATATTCAGTATTTGCCAAATCAGATACGAACTTAGAGATTGTTTCAATCTTGATATCAGACAAACTATCTCTTACTGAAGATACTCCATATTGTTTTACTTCTAGTGTAGCAGATATGTACATCTCTCTATATAGAGGATGCGGTTGGATAAGATATACCCTGTCAGCTTTTAAGAAGTATAGGAGTTCCCATAGTTCTCCATAAATTGTAGCCATATTTCCAGCATTTTTAACATTGTTAACATGCTCTTGCTTTTTCCATTTTTCAATCTTATAGTCAGTTATCTTATTCTTTGTGTACTGGTTATAAGTGAACCATAAAGCTAAAATTGAAGCTACTCCTGTAAGTATTTGTGGCAAAAATTCTAAAAACATTTGATAATAGTTTAAAAGTAAAAACCCCGGCTGAACTTGATCTGCTAGGGCTGATAATCGTTTTGAGATATAACTATAAAACGTATATAAGTATGTTATGTTTTACTTGGTCTATGGATGTTAACGTATTCTAATAGCTCTTTATATTTCAACATTTTGCTGAATAAATTCCTTCCATTACAGTGTTTAATCCAACCTATATAACTACATATTTTTTGTTTATAATCATCCTTATCAATATCTTTTTTATTTAGTTTTGTTATCTTTCTGCAGAAGTTTTGTTTGATTCTCTTTCTAAGAAGTATATGTGTATGGAACAATCTGTATCCTACAAAATCTATTCCTCTAGAATCTACTTTAAATATCTGCCAATTATCTTTGAACCTTAGATTAAGTTGATTCTCTAAATAATCTTTAATATCTTCATACAGATATCTAAGATACTTCTTATCACTGTGTAATATTACAATATCATCTGCATATCTGAAATAGTGTTTTATCTTATGAACTTCTTTAATATAATGATCTAGATAAGTTAAATACAGATTAGCAAAGAATTGTGATAAGTAATTACCAATAGGAACTCCTTGCGCAGAATCTATTATACTATCTAACAAGTTCAATAGCTTAGTATCTTTTATTTTCCTTCTTATTACTTGTTTAAGTATATCATTGTCTATTGAAGGATAGAACTTTCTAATATCTAATTTCAGACAATATTGAGTTCCCTATATGTCTTTCAAAGATTCTTTAACATCTCTCATTGCTTTGTGAATACCACGCTTCTTAATACAACTATATGTTCCTTTTACAAAGGTTGATACCCATATAGGTTCCATAATATTCATTATCGCATGATGTACTATTCTATCTGGATAATAAGGTAACTTAAAGATTTCTCTTTCTTTAGGTTCATATATCTTATAGACATAATACGGAGATGTTACATATGTACCTTCGATTAACATTTTCTATAACTCTAACAGAAGTTGTTCTTTATTCTTATCGAATTCAATAACTTCTGGTCTATGAGTCTTATTTTTTCTAGCCTTCTTTTCAGCTAGATAAAGATTGTCTAAGCTAACAATCTATTCAAATAAATTATTATATCTTTTCATCTGAAATCCCATACCGAATTTTCGCTTTCGCTACTAATACAGTGTCTTAAAATGTCGTTTTTTACCAAGAGGTAAGGTCTTCTCTGACAGTGCTTTTTAAATATTTTTTCTGTTTTGGGGATCAGTGTACTGACATTAGCATTGGAATTACTAAGCTCATTGTTAGAATTCACATTGAGTAACCTAGCATTACTGCTGTTAGTCGTGTTACTACCTAAATGCAAGAGAACAACCTAATTATTTTACAAAATTCTATATTTTTACGGTATATAGATTAACCGAGTACCGACATCAGCAGTGGAACGACCAAGCCCATAGTGAGAATCCACAGCGAGCAACCCAGCATCACCGCCGCTAGTCGCGCTACCACCCAAAAGGAAAGTTCTGTCTGACGTACTATTATTAGTATAATTATAATCACACCAATATGTTGTAGTATTTGCTCCAAACGTTTCAGTTTTAGATGGGAATAAATCGAATGCAGAATTATATACCAACTGCTTCTTATATCCTTCCTTAATTGATGTCTGTCCTTGTAACGTATAATCACCTATTGTGGTTGAACCAAATGTAGCGAGATTACTATTCATCATTACATCATTACAATTATCAGCAGAATTGAAATGCACCAATATGTCAATTACATTCTTCCACACATGCCCGAATGGATTCTCAATACCTCTATAACTAGGTACATTATAATTGTATGTAGATGTAGTAGCACCTTCTGCATTAGTATTATTCCAAGCAAATGGAACTGTGCCTGTAGCATTACCAAGTGAATCTGTAGTACCGCATGGTACAATAGACCATATGCTACTACCATTCTTAACTGGTTGTCCTTGACCGGTAACACCATCTCCCAATCCACCTTGTCTATAACCTTCTGAAGTCAATGTTGAATTATAAGCTTTCTGACTGTTAGTACATGCATATTCTACTAGATATAGAATAGTAAGTATTCTATGAGCTTTGTAAGTGTACATATTCCACTTTTCACTCCCATTGGCTCTAGCTCTAGATTGCATTGTAGTTCTAGGAATAGCTACTGTAGGAGTAGATCCATTATTTACTGACATCAATTTATCATCTACTGTAGTAGCTTCGTATGCTGAGATATAAAACTTTTCTACATGTTCCACTCCGGATAATTTAGGGTCTGTAACATATAGATTAAGAAAAACATCTGTATCATTCTTCATACACTTATACCAAAATTCAGGTATTTCTACCATAGTATTAAGTGTCATATCTCTGTCAGTACCATCTTCGTATTTAGTTCTATCAGACGCATTAAGATATTTAACTGTACCATCTGAAGTAATAGTACATGTTTTCATCTTAGATTGAATAGGTAATGACTTATGCCATGGCATATAACCTATTCTGGTCATAAGAGTATTCTGAGGTTCTAACGGAAAACTAACTCCGTAGTAATTAGCAAAGACATTGTTGTCTCCTAAATTAATGTCAGAAATAGTCTAAGCACCAAGATAAGCTGCTATTATGTCATTATTCTGTAATTTCATATTATTAGTAAATTAAATATAATGTTTTGGAATCTTTAACTGGTAATGCTTCGTATTGTGCTTGAGTAAGATAAACTACATTGGATACTACTTCAGATGCAATACAATTAGTTAAATCTACAGTTTCAGATAATTTATCCCATTCTGCAGGACTAGCTGTAATACATACATAATTAGCTCCTGTATCATCCAAGTTGTACACATCTCCTATTGATGCAATACTTGGCAATGAATCAAAATCAGCAACTGATCCTTTTACGCTATATACTGATGCTACTTTTGCATCTACTTGTTCTTTAGTATATGCATCTTGAATGCCATAACCAGATAAAGTAGTAGCTTTAGTAGCTTTCTTTTTAATCTCCCCCTGTAACATAGCTACTACTTCAGTGTCTCCACTGATAGGTTTCCATGTAGCGCCATTCCATACTTTAATGATAGCGCCAGTTGGATCTTCTTTTAAATCTATCCAGTAAGAAGCTTCCATAGGATTGGGAGCTATCTTACTCGGTAAAAAAATGATGTTCTCTTTCATAAATATTTATTAATTATCTATTGATTGTTCTTAGTCCGATTAAGACATTATATATTTATCTTGTGTTATATACAAGGTATATTTATCACTGCCTACTACAATATCGTATGTAGCAGTCCTAGCAGAAGTTTTTAAATTAGTAGTTGCTTTAATAGTCATTGTACCATTAGCCATTGTAGTAGTAAGCCAAGTATAATTTCCCTAGGGTGTGTATTGAGCGAATGCGTTTTCTGGAGTATAGGTACAATACTTAGTGCCCCCCTTCTATTCAAAATTTAAATTCGTAGGATAGAAGGTAGTAGTTACTACATTACCTTCTTGAGATATATTAATAGTTAAGGTTTGTCCACTTTCTCTCTACATAAACGTAACCTAGCCAATTCTAAAATTACTACTAGTATTAGCTGCTACTGTAATTTCAGCTGTAGTTGATATTAACCCTGTAACTTCATCTGGTAGACTATATAACATTTCTACAGTTATCCATGTGTGACTAGCAATAGCAAAATCATATGGTTGGTCTAAACCGTTCTTTAAAGATTCAATTAGTGGAACCTAAGCATCAAAATCTGTTGCACCAAAGTTCAATGAAGTAGTATCAGTAGTGAATACATACTCATCCTCCTTCTAATATACTAAGACATCTCCACTATAAATTCTATCCACCTAATCACTACCATAGTAATAGGTATCCGCTTTAGTTGTACCAATATAAATATTATTAATCATATCAACCAATAATTATATATAATGTTCCGGGATTTTTACTAGACAAAGCGTCGTATTGACTCTGGGTCATACGTTGCAGTGCATCACTAAGAACCTCCCTAGCCACATTCGCAATACTATTTGATACTTCATTAATCTTAGAATATACTGCTTTGTTTTGCACAGCATTAGTACTAGTACTTGATAATGAACTATCAATAGTAGGTTTATTGCTTAGATCACTATATGAACCAGTTGTAGCTACTGTAGCAAAGTTTGGTTTACTTGAGATTTCAGACCAAGCATATGTAGGTTTACTAGATCCTATCCAGCTAGGTTTGCTAGTAATCTCACTCCATGTATAAGTAGGTTTGCTTGTACCTATCCAAGATGGTTTACCAGTTATACCTGACCATGTAGTAGTTCCTGCAGGACCGGTTGCACCTGTATTACCTTTTAAGTTCTTAAATGCAAATGAGAATGTTCTAGCATTTGAAGTACCACCTAATGTTACTGTTACTGAAGGTGTACCTACATTTGCATCTACTGTTGCACTAGCACTAGTAATAGTTGCTGCTGCACCTGCAGCTCCTGTATCTCCTTTTTCTCCCTTCTCACCAGTATCACCTTTTGGTCCAGCAATAGTTGGGATATTCAAAGTAACAGCAGAAGAACCATCATAAGTACCAGTAACTGCTCCTGTAAACTTAATGGCATTAGGATTCTTTAATGAAGTAGGAATATCAGAAGTAACAGCAAACGTGCCTGCTTTTGATGTAATTTTCCCATTATTAAAAAATTGAAAATCTACCCATCCATCATCTATAGCTGCAGTGTCTGATGGTATATCTTTAACCCCTAATGATAATACAGCTGGACCAAATGAATTAAGGCTGTTACGAATACCTAGAGCCACAGCGCTTATATAACCATTACCTGATTTGCCTACATAAACTATCTTCTTTCTAGATACAGGTGTAGTACTAGCATCTACAGTTTGATTAGTAGATGAAGCTATCTCATCTAATCTGTAAGTTGGTTTAGTAGTTCCAATCCATGTTGGCTTTTCTGTTACGTTAGCCCATGCAACTGAGTCAGCTGTACCACCTCCATTAGCAGACAATACTCCATTACTAATAGATAATCCTGCTCCTACCTTTATACCTCCTAAAGTAGTACTAGATGCGGTTGGTAATGTATATGCAGAAGGAATATTTAATGCTGATTTAAAGTTAGCAAAAGATACTCTTCTAATAATTTTATCTGTACTCTTTATATACACTGAAGATATAGATGTACCAGCTGCTTCATCTTCTTGTTCTGTGTAAAAATATTTACCATATACAATACCATCAGCATCTCTTTGTACCATAGTATTACCAGTTGTTCCTTTTGCCAACAGTACATGACCGCCACCACCAAGTAGTACATATGAATCACTAGATCCTTCTTTCTTATAACCACTAGTTAGTATCTACTTATTAGCATCTCTAACTGGAATCTTGTTTGCTGTATTGGTAGTATCCATATCATAGGCATCTAAGAATCTAACCCATGGATTTTTAGTTACATTCCAACCAGTTCTATAGAATATTCCTCTCTAAGTAGAATTAGTCGATGAGTTGTCAGAATACCATATGTCAAATCTTCTTGAACCAGCAGGTAATGATATAGCTGCTCCATAATTAAATGGAGCATCTAGTTGGTCTGGATTAGCTGAAGAATATTCTTTAATACCTATCTTATCCCACAGTGTGTTATCATCATGTGTTGTTGTAGTACTTCTATATCTCAAATAAGCAGTATCCTATTGACCATCTAATGTATCTGCATCTAAACCTGTACCTGATATTTGTGTTTTAAAGCTAGATAAAGTTCTTCGTCTTAACCAACCATCTCCATTGTCTACCCAGATAGCAGATATAGTTCCATCGTCATTTACTCCTTGTGTAGTCTAATAACTGATATTTATTATACTACCACTGCTATTTCTTTTTACAAGCGAATCTCCAGTAGCAGAAACATTAGTATCAGAAGTTTCAACTATAGTTCTTTTAAGAGTACTATAATCAGCATTAGTCATATCAGCAGCTCCTATAGGATACACCGTATCATTACTATTCGTGTACGCAACGGTACGTAATATAGGAGTAGCGTTTCTACTAGTTTCAAAATAATACTTAGCTCCTCCTCTTACCCAAATGACCTCTTCTGAGGAATTCCCCATCTGTCTTACTTTACCAATAGGTTGTACGTTATCAGTATATTTATATTGGTGACCAATTATTCTTCTGTGAGTAGTATAATTAGCTCCCCATGAGCTACCATAAACTTCTTCTATAAAGTGAGTAGTAAAACCATTATTATGTGTAGACCATTCTGGTGTGCCAGAAAGATATAATGCTGAATGAACTTCTATTCTAGAATTATAAGCTGAAGATATTTCTATAGTTACAGGATAGTATGTGTATTGATCTAATGATGTAGTATCTATAAGCGTTTCTTTCAAAACATAAAGATTCTTTAAAGTACCTACTTCATCTCCATGATATAAGAACTTATTTGCATTACCAGTACTGTTAAGTATAAAGTTACCATCAGAATTAACCTACATCCACCATTCCATATTATTGTTGAAATTAATGGAACCTTTATTAATTATCAGATTACCTGAACCGTCTCTCTATACTAACGAATCAGCAACTGGAGTTACAGATCTAGTAGGCAATGCTGACCATGCAGCATTCTTTCTAACGTATTCTTTACTATCAGATGGAGCATCATCAATTACTCCTCCACTACCGCCTTCAATAACGATGTTACCAGCTCCTAGTAATGAACTACCATTAACAGTTTTTATAGTTTCACCACTAACTAGTCTTTCTTGTTTTGCAGCGTCTAATGCAAATATTTGTCCTGCCAATCTATTCTCTACATCTGTAGCTCTAATTTCTTCAGCTTCTATATCTGATTGTAGTTGTGTAACTGTATCAGTTATATCAGATGCTTTAGTATCTGTATATGCTTTAGCTGCATTAAGAGTTGCAGTATCTGCTGCTTTGTAATCAGTATCTAGTTTGTTAATAGCTGCTGCTACACCAGATAATTTGATGCCATTAGCTCCTACAGTTAAGTAAGAATCAGAAGTACTATCAATAGTAATGCTAAACTTGTTGCCTGCTAGACTTAAACCATTACCAGCGGTATATGTATCTACTAGATCACTAATATCTACAGGTACAGTTTGTTCCCCGTCCTCAGTTACAAATATAAAAATAAGGCTCTTCTTCTGTGGATCATAATAAGCTTGCTTTAAGAATCTATCTTTAGGTATGCTTATCTCACCAGCATTAGTAGAGTCTACCATCAATGTATAATGTAACTCATTATCAGGATCCTATACTAAGTTAACAGTAGAAACTTTACTTGATTGTAGATTGCTAATTAAAGTATCTTGTGCATCATTACGATCTGCTTCTACCACTATAGCATCTGCATTTGTTTTCTCAGCTGCTTTAGCTCTAGTAATCTCATTATCTAATTTAGTATTAGTTGCAGTATCAGCAGCCTTATAAGCTGTATCCATTGCATTAATAAGATTCCTATTATTATCTTCAGCCTGAGTAGCTCTAGCAGTTTCATCAGCTATAGCTTGTGCATTAGCATTTATAGCATCAGTTAAAGAACTACCTTGTTCAGATACTTTAGCATCTACAGCCAATATTTCACCTTGTAACTGTTTTTCTGCTTCAATAGCTCTGTTCTGTTCTTCTACCATTCCTGAAGCAAGAGCTGTTTCAATTTCTATAGCACGCTTTGCCTCATCTTCTATTGCCTTAGCGTTAGCCCTTTCTGCAGCCTCTGCACGTGCAATTTCATTTATGATACGGTTGAAGTTATCTCTTTCTGCAATAAGAGCTCTATCTTTTTCTGCATCAATATCTTTAGACAGTTGTTCCTCTGCCGCCAACGCTCTATTCTTTTCAGTAATCTCTGCTTGTGTTGCACGATTTACTTCTTGTTGCAGTTCTAGTTTAGTAGCATAAGTATCAGCAGCTTCTACCTTAGTAAGATATGGAGATAAGTCTATGTCTGCTTTGTATTCTCCAAGCAGTTCCCACTCTCCATCTACATAGATATACTCTTTATAGAGATTACCATGAGTACCTTCACTATCGACTACTAGATATATCTTAGTAGTATCAATATCTTCTGTAGGTAGTTCTGATACTATCTTATATAAAGTTAGATCCAGTACACATGATACTACATTATCAGTAATATCTATGCCTGAACCAGCAATAAGTTTATCCTACTTAGTTAGTTTTAATGTCTCTATATCCTGACTTATGATAGCAATCCTACCGTCAAATTGACGTATCTCTTCATTCAGATGCTCATCAAAGTTCTTTAATTGTTGTTCTACCCATTTCTTTATTCTGTTTTCAAATTCAGGTAGAGTTCCTTGAAGTACTTTTATAGTTTCCCAATATCCTTCTGCATTCCATACCTTTATACTACCACCAAGTGGATCAGTATTAAGGTCAACCCAGTACATTACTTCATCAGGATTGGGCTATATATCACTTGCTCTAAAATTAACAAATCTTACCATCTTTATTTACCAAGCTTTAATATTTGTTTTCTAAGTCTTCCTTCTCTATATGATACATGTATCCATGAGTAGTCATTCTCATTAATAAGTTGATCAAACTCAAAGTTATCTCTGATTAACTCAAATAACTTCTTATTCTCTTCTTTGCTACCTGCTGTTATATCAGCAGCTTCTCCTAATACATGTTGACTTGTCTTAGCCCCTTTAACTGCTTTATTTACTTCTGGACTGCGATAACCTGAATTAACTATAATAGGTTTACCATACAATTCTCTAAGTGGATCAAGTACCTTTTCTACTAGAGTAATTAGATTCTTCTCTGCCTACTCTGTAGGAGTATTATCTAATTTCTTAGCTGTAGCTGTAGCAGACTTTGTTAACTCTTTAATATTGAAGTATTTCATTTTATATCTTTTTAATTTGCGTATCTTGTAGTTCTTGGTTGAGCATCATATACTACACTACCTAATAAATCTGCAGCTAAGTTCATTCCAAATTGCTTATCGTCGTTGTCTATCTCATTTACTTTGGATAGAATATGGATCTACAACAAGTAGATCCATTCTAACAATTCTCTATCAGTATATTTAGCAAGCTGCTTGTTCATCTTTAATCTCCTCTGCACTAGTTTCGATTTCTTCAGTGTTCATGATCTTATCAAAAATAGGGTTCAAAGATTCTTGTATAACTGCTAAAAAGTTACCAGCAATGATGCCTTTAAGTACTTCTACATTATCTTTAGTAACATCCATTTCACCATTATGATATAGTTCTCTAGATATTTCTAAACCTTCTTGACTTACTGCAGAATTATACAACAGATTTCCTAAATCTTTAGAAATATCAACTGTAGATTCTTCTCCCTCAATGTTCTTAATTGTAATGTTTCTAAAATCAATCAACATAATATTTAGTTTTAAAATTAATAATATTTATTAACGTTAAAAAGTGTTACATGTCTTACATGAATTACAAACTTTACAATCTATAATATTACACAGTGTTTCTAACTTCAATGGATTATCAGTATCAATCTATCTGTCACAACCACAAATCATAGATTGTAACATCTATCTGTCCTGTACGAAATCAGTTTGTGTTATTAGAAACTCTAGTTCATTTATGCATATAGCTGCTACCACAGACCTATTGTCTATGATAGCACTATATCTTAATTTATTATCTACTTTATTATCCATTACTTAATGTTTTAGTAGTAGCAGAAACGTTATATTCAGATATATAGAAATCTTGACCGTTTGTCACATAGTAATCTATAGTTACATAATCGTTTCCTCCTTTCATACCACATGTGTATACACAATATAATTCAGCCCTTCCTCCGGGTTTTACTACAAGATGACTTACCTTAGTAAGGTCTCCTGAAGAATTATTATTTACAGGTAATATAAAACTAGAATAATATCTGCTTAATACGCTGGTCATTGATATATTACAGTTAGACAGATTTATTAATGAAAATCCAAAAGCAATATCACCTTCTTTTCCAATATATCTCTAATCTGGTGTAGGCATACCACTCATCTATAATGTACAAGTAGTTCCATTAGTAGTGACTGGAAGATCTTTAGATGTGTACACCAACAAAGTTTTATTCTAGTAGCTTTCATCTAATCCCTTACTCTAAGTACTGCTTGTACTAGATATTTCCCATTTTTTGATGGACGGTAATACTTGAGACCTTATTATTGCAGAATTAATAATTGCTTCTCCTGTTTTTCCATTCACCTAGAAATTAGGTACGAAATTATTCGGTAATAACTTTATTGTAAGTGAATGAGGATAATTAGAATAAGACACTGCTGGATTAAAATACAACCTAACATAATCATTTCCTTTCAGACTAGATAAATCTATATGGTATACTCCATCTTTATTTATACTAATATCAGAAGTAGAATTAGAAAATATGAATTTTACTACACGATACTATAAAGATTCTGTTAAACCTGTTATTTCCAAAGTTACAGATGGACTACCAACATTTATCCAAAATAAATCATAATTATAACTAGCATTCCAATTACTTATATTAATAGTATCACTAGTCACTGTCCCTGTTATTCCATTATTGCCAGATGTAAATTTCTTTACCCAATATGAAGAACTAGTAAACGATATTGGTAACGAAGTATTATTAAAATTCTAATAATCATTAGAGTAGTTACCAGAGGCATCTGTACCTTCCTTACTAAACATGTACTCTTTATTGAACACAAAATCTCCAAGTGTACCATTGTCTGCAATCAGTAATTTAGTATACACTGCTTCGAAGTCATCCATCAATATCCAAGTAGCATTTATTCCATTAGAATTCCAATCTTGTTCTGGGGTAACTCCTAGACTTTGACCATTCCATGTAGTAGTTTTATTCATTACATAGAATGCTTCATCTTGTAATACAAATGGTGCTTGAGTATCAGTAGCTTCATATGTCTTACTATGGATATAAGTTCCTGCTGGATATACAAGTCTTCCTCTTAAACCATTAGTACCGTTTACACCATCATTACCTACCCATTTAACCCATTCATAATCAGTATAACGAGTACTTTCTACTGAACTAGTTTGATTATAAGCTAAACCGATATACTTAGTGTACATATTAGGTTTATCATATATCTGTGAATCAGATGTAGGCTGATCATCAGAGTACTTAATCCAAGTATATAGACTAACACCCGGTTCACCTGCAGCTCCATCTTCACCACTAATTCTAACAGGTTGATCCCATACTCCAATCAGTTCATCATTAGCAGCTATCTCAGCATGTGACATCCACAAGTATTCGTAGCTATTAACTACTGGTACAGTAGTAGTCCAACCTGCCGGATTTCTAACAGTAGTAGCAATACTAGGAGTATGACCTTTAGTCATAGACATAAATCTAAACTCTGTATGTTTACCATCTAAAGCTTCACCATTTTTACCATTTAACTGTATAACTTCAGACCATGTTTGTACTTCATCTTTAGGTCCATCTACCATACCAACACATTGCCACCATTGACCGTCTGAAGTAGTAGGATAATCTAACCATCCGTCTATGCCAGTAGTACCCGGTCTAGGATTCTTAAATGTTGGTTTAGCAGGTCTAGAATTAGATTTCTTATATACATATGTACTCCAATTAGGCACAGAACCAGATTCTCCGTCCTCACCATCTTTCAATACATATAGTGTTTCTTGGTCTACAAGTATACTGTTACTGTTCCTTTGATCATATAATGAGAATGTAATATAAGCTACTATACCACTAGTATTAATAGTATTATTAGCATAGTATCTCATTTCACTAGCGTTATCAATCTTATAAGCAAAGTAATAACCATACGGAGTACTCTCTACTGAAGTAGTAGAATCGCCTTCAAATAGTCTTATACCACAAGATACAGTAGACACAGATGGTGTACCATTCTTATTCACATGGATAGCACTTACAGATGGAGCTAACTGATATATCTTAGGAGTTTGACCATCAGCACCGGGTTTAACTTTAGTAATTGTCAAGGTGACGTCTCTTATGTAAGTATTACCTTGATATACTGCTTTAACGGATACTGGTAGTCTTATTACTTCAGGAGCTGACTTATCAATAGCAGTTATAGTAATAGTACCTAATACAGATGATGTGGCTGTTACTCCTGCTACTTCACCTAATGTTGGGTTCTCATATAATGTAAGTTTAGTAGTTCCATAGTACATACTTACTGTAGATGTTACAGGTAATCCACTAACTACATTACCTTCAGAGTCACACGCTACAGCTATCATATCGTTATCAAAGTCTGTAACCAAACCTCCTACACCATCTACTCCGTCTTTACCGTCACTAATCTTATAGATAGTTTCTTTATCTACTAACTATCCACCATTAGTAAGCATAAATATTATTTTCTTCTTAATCGAAGAAGTAGATATGTTTTGATCTATAGTATAGTTCTCAGCGAGCTCTTCATCAATTACATATTTAAATGCATAACCATTTGGTAATTGAGATAACTCTACTGTGTTAGCACCCTGTGTTTTCTTAATACCACAAGTGATAAATACTACATCAGATACACCTTTCTTATCTACATGGATAGCATCAACAGAAGGCATTAATGAATACAGAATAGCATCTTCTCCATCAGCACCGGGTTTGATTTTATTAATAGTAAGATACGTAGTACGTTCCATCAACTCATTGTTATACACAGTACTAGCATCAATCGGTATACGTATTGTAGTATCTGTAGTATTAGCAATAGATGTAACAGTAATTATACCAGATTGTCTATCTGCAGTAGCTACAACTCCTTCTGGGGGACGTACAGTTAATGAGCTTAGATTCAATTGCACAGTTCCATAGTACATACTTAAGGTTGCATTAAGTGGTAAACCACCTACTACATTACCCAAACTATCTGTAGCTACAGACTGTATTTCATTATCTAAGTCTAATACTATACTACCTAAACCATCAAGACCATCTTTACCATACTTAGCCCACAATGATGGTCCAGTGTATGCTCTCCATCTGCCTCCTCTGAACTTTCTTTGACATACCCATTCATATGGATATTCTTTTGTTACTCCTATTGGGTCATCTGACCAACCTCCCGGAATGTATTCTATACCTTCAAAGTCACCGGTTTCCTGATATGCATCTGAATTAGTATTGTTTGGAGTTGGATTATCTGGGTCATTATTGGTAGTAGTTCTATAGAATATATACTGTACACCATCTCCATTCTGACCATTAGCTCCCCATTTAGACCATAATGCAGGTTGACTGAACGGACCCCATTTACCATCTTTCTTACTTCTGGTACTAACCCATTCTCCTTGATAAGTAGTCGTTACTCCTCTAGGATTATCAGTCCATCCTAAGTCAGTGGGTACATAATCGTCAACTTGTTCACTAGTTGGAGTATCAGGTCTATCTAAGTCGCCAGCAGTTGCTGTACGTTTATATATGAATTCATCTGCTTTTCCGTCTGCACCCGGTTTACCATCTGCACCAGATATCTTAATTGGAGTAGACCAATCCTCTACTATATCAGGATTAGAAGTAAATGTTCTATCTGACATCCATATTGGAGGAGTCAGTTTCTGATCATTACCTTGCCATCCTTCTGGATATACTACTTCATTAGTTTCAGAATCCCATGATCCACCTACTGGTTTCTCAGGTTCTTCTTCACTAGATTTATATGCAAATACAGTCTTATAAGATACTCCGGGTAATCCTTCCCCCGGTTCTCCTTGAGGACCTGATTCACCTGTAATTCTAATAGGACCTACCCATTTATCAACAAGATCACCATTTTCGTCAATTAACGCATTAATCATCCACATGAATTCACCTTTGATCAATGTTGGTGGTTCATCTGTCCATCCTTCTGGAAATCTCACAGTTCTATCCAATGGAGGTGGAATAGTCTCAGCAGCACTCTTGGCATACTTGAAGTCCATATAACTATTAGTCTTACCGTCTTCACCTGTACATTGTACTGGATCCGTCCAAGTAGCTACTGTATCTGTACTACCATCTACTAAACCCATTGACATCCACCATCTACCAGTAGATCCCGGACCATCAAACCAACCATCAATACCTGCTGCTCCCGGAGTAGGTATAAAGAAGTTTGGTTTACTTGGTTGTAGTTCTGATTGTTTGAATACCCATGTATTCCAATTTGGTTTAACTGATTCTCCCGGTTTACCGTCTGTACCATCTTTACCGGGCTCACCTTTCTCTCCCGGAGGTCCTTGTATACCTCTTTCTCCCTGTATACCTTTTTCTCCTTGTGGTCCTTTAAATAATATCCAAGTATAATCTACAGGATTTGAACTAGGAGTTTCTACAGCTTGATTCTCAGCAATACCTATATGTGTAGTATCAGCTTGCGGTTGCATAGTCATGTTAAGACCACTAGCATTATTGGCGTATCTAATCCAAGTATAATTACTTACTGAACCGCCACTACCTGATCCTTTTTCTGATAAGTCTACTAACTTCTGTCCTATTACAGCAATGAGTTTATCCTAAGTAGAATCATAATATATCTGACCATTCTGATAATTGCCACTAATATTACATTTAATATTCTTAGCAATGTCTAAACACTGCGGTAATACTAAAGTATTATTCAGTACAATAGTACCATTAGATATACTACCTCCATCAAAGAACAATACGCAATTTTCTGGAATCTGTATTGTTTGACCTTGTAGGTTATAATCATACTGTATTCTATAAATAGTACCAGCCCTATTTATATCTGACTGTTGAAGTAGATTGATATTATTAACAATACGTTTGCGCAATAACTTTCTACCCAAACCACTAAATTGATTTGGTACATATTCTTTATCTGCAAATTTAAGGTTGAAGTCATAATCAACCATTATGTCTTCACCATCAGCAGATATTGCACTTACTGGTTGCCAATATGCCTTATTAGTAATACTAATGTTGACAGGTACTTCCTTTATAGATATAAAAGACTTATAATCATTATCATAGACTAAACAAAGTCTATCATACTATTTAGAAGAATCATGTTTACCGTCACATGTAAGTGTAACTTTACCTAATAATTTCGTATATTCCATTCTAAAAAATTAATTCTGTTTCTGGTTTAATAAAGTCTTTAACATCTGGTGCATCAAAAGTAATCTGATTATCTTTAGGATCCACATAAGCATTAGGATACTTAGCATAATCTGATATCACTACAATATTGCCATGGTAATCCAATGCAATATATAGGAACTATTTTAATTCATCACATGTGCACATATTTTCACAATTTACATACTCCATTAACACATGTTCTACACCCTGTATTAACAGTTTTAGTATTAATATTAACGTTCAACAATTTGCATAAATCCAAGTAAAACTATAGTGCTTCTTTATTATGAGCAGTAGCAATAGCCTATTCTAATAATTGCCTCTTAAATACTATTAGCATTAAAAGTTGCATCTATCTATCATCTAAACAAGTTTGACAATACTTACGCAACATCTTTATCTCTGCATTATATAAGATATTAGGATCATAGTATACACCATCTACATAGTCATTAGCGTAATACTCAGTAGTAACAAACATCTTAATATACTTCATATTAGTATCAAATTCTGATAATACATCAGACTCTACTGTTATTTCATATGCATATATTGTTGTTACTTCCTTTTCTTCACCCTCACGCACAATCTCTTTATAGGAGATTCTAGCATTATTATAGTTCAACACGTAATCATGATTGTCTGGATTCTCGCAGTATATATTACTTATATTATGACATTCGTCAATGTATAATACTATATCATTAGTATTTACTATAGATATATTAGTATACACACTGAATACCATTAGATTATCCTTTATGGTTACATTAAATATTTTATTCATAATATTAAAATAAAAAAGTGGAGCGGGGAGATATACTCCACCAGCCCCACTTCATGATTGATTGAATTAATTCTATTAAGCAGCTTCTCCTGAGATGAAAGCTTCAATACCTTTAGCAACAATTGAATCTGTGAAACCTTCAGCTTTCTTAACATAAACCTCAGTTGTCAGAGGAGTAGTCTTGATATACTGATTATCATTACTAAGATATTTGTTGTCGTTTTCGATAGTGATGTAGTTGTATTCTGCACCTTCTTCTACCATTCTTGGCTGTTCTACGATAGGATAAGCACCTGTAAATACATGTCCTTGGTAACCCATGAAACGTACTTCAGTGTCTCTTACCTGCTTCCAGTAACCTTTACCCGGTGTACCTTCAGTCTTAGCAATAATTGCACCTGGAATAGCTTCTGGGTAATTGCTCAAGATAGCTCCCGGAATAGTAACATACAGACTAGCTTCCATGCTTACTGTAGAGTATTCAGACAGTGAATAAACTCCTTCATTATCATCTTTTTCCATTGCAGTCAAAGTGATAACAGAACCAGCAAGAGTAGCATTAATTCTACGATTTGCATGTTTGCTGATCTTCTTAACAAGGGCAGCCGCCAGAACAGAAGCATCTGTGCTAGTAGCATATACTTCATAAGTATGAGTAAACTGACCCGGAGCTTCATACATGTCTTTGTAAACCATTCTCAGAACATATCTGTGACCAGCTACAATAGTTGCATCAGTCAAAGTGATAACAATTTTATCCTGAACAGGAGCAACATATTCGCCAATAACAGCGCTAGGTTTTGAGTCTTTCTTGATTTCATTACCAAATTTGATATTAGCTTTCTGAGCAACTGTACCATCAGGCATAGTTACGCTAACTTTATTCTGAGCTACACCTACATACAATGAAGTAGCATTAGCAGCTTCAGCAGCAGTTTTCAGGATAGCTCTATTCTGGTCGAACAAAGCAACATCACCTACAGCCAAATCATCAGCAGTAGTATATGATGCAGGGATATTTTTACCGATCAATACGATATCTACGTGTTGTAACATAATTTAATTTTTATTTTTAGTTTAACATAAATGCGCGCTCATGTAAACTTAGTTCATCTTCTACTTTCCTTATTTCAGATTTCCACGTCAATGAACGCATTAGTTGTTGTCAGATTTACCTGACTATTGCATAGAAGCAGCTTGCTGTATATACATCATTACAGCTGCATCTACAATTTCTTGGTGAGTATCAACTGGTAATTCAGTGTACTCTTCTGTTAGTTTATTACCTAAATCTTTGGCATTTCTTAAGTAAGTTAACTGGTATTCGTTTATGCCGTAATTACCATCTGTTATCAGTACTATTTTGCCATCTGTATATAATCTAACTGGTCTAGCTTGATTGTGATGTAAGTGGTATTCTGATAGACTATTACTCAATATTCTATCAACTGTTTCAATAGTAGCTTCAATTACATCAGTGGAATTAGAAACCAAGGCAGGACATTTGTTGCTATAAATATTAATAGTCGCTTGCTCCCCTAAGGTATACATATATCCTTCTGGGTAGTCTGTTGACCATCTATTACCTGTTCTTGTAAAGTCAATGCTAACATATTTATCTGTTTTTACTAGAGTACGTAACTTATCAGATAATTCTTGATTAAGCTAAAACGCTCTATATAACTGTTTAGCATATTCGTCTTTAGCTCTATTTATATAGTAGAATATAGTATCTGAGTTCAACTTACTCATAATATTATAACCCGGTATAATATTATTCAACTATCTTTCAAATGCTATTTGGAATTGTCTTTCAGTCATAATTATTCAGATAATTGGTTCAACTATAATTTACTAGATGTTCTTGGTGATTCAATGTTTTCTAATGCTATTACTACAGCTCTATTGATAACCTCATTCATTACATCTTCAGGTAGATCTAATTCTTCATCTAACTGAGTATAATCAAACTCTTTAGGTTTCTTTATATAAGTAACATTAACTGCATACTTATTGCTTGATGGTTTAAAGCTATCTGATATCTGCATTACTGGATCTACATAGATTTTCATCTTGTTATCTTCTAATGTAGCTACAGGTACTTCAACCCAAGGTATATTGTTGTATGTCTGTTTAAATAGGTTAGCATTCTAATGATCTACTATTAAGCAATTAGTAGATGAACCTTTAAACATAATTACTGCAGATAATATAGTTACTCTTCTACCTCCATCATGAATGTCATCTATTACGAATTCATTATATGTAGAATTATTAGCAAAGATATTCTCATCAGTACGTACTAAAGCATCCAGCTCAGATATACTTTGGAGAGATCCTTCGAAACCTTGCTTTAATACATTGTTTCCACTTATCTTATTACTAATTATCTCATTCTGAGCCTAATTAAGAAAGATATCTATCTCCTCAGGTAAGAATGCAGGAGAGCCACCATAGGCAACTCCCTGAGCATTCTTATCAAGGATAACTTTAAACTAAATATGTGCAGTACGGTTATTCATTACTTGGACTTGATTTCATTTAAAATTGCCATCTTAATATCATTATTCTTCTTATCCTTCAAATAAGCAATTACGTCTTCCAAACCATTACCAATAAGGTCTGTACCAAAGTAATATTGAGCTCTATTCTTTCTAATGATATTCTTAGCAATAGCTTCTTCAATCACAAAGTTAATTTCTTTGTTTGGGTTTTCTACCCATTTCATGATAAACTTCTTTGGTGATTCTTCAATCTGTTCTGTCAACTTAGCTTCAATCAACTCATTTGACATAGTATCAGATTTAATACCATAAAGTCTAAGACATTTACGCATATCTTCAATAGACATCTTATCCATTTCTCTATATGCTTCACGTTTGATCTTATTGATCTTGTTAGCTTCTTCAGCTTCACTGTCCCTATTAATCATTACATAATCAGTAGCTGGTGTGATCTTATTCAGTCCATTTGCTACTCTCTTATGTCCTTTAAGGAACAAATATTTTAGTTCGTCTTCAGGTCTATCAGTATCTAGTATTACATCCTTTTTGCCAACTTTAACAGCAAAAGTATCCCAAAATGAACTATTGGGTGCTAGTTTACCTTGTTCGAAACCAATTTCTTTTTCTAATCTTTCTGCATCTTCTGCAGTCAATCCAGTATAAATGTTACCAGATCTGGTCCAGTATGAACTAATATAGTCATAACATGTAGACCATTTTGTAAGCCCAGTCCACGGGTTGGCTTTAATTATTCTAACGATTACTTCCATAATATTTTAATTAGATTGTTCAGTTAGTTATCTTTATAAGAAAAACAAGCTTTGCATTTTCTGCAATACTCTCCGGATTTACAATATTTAGTAACAGTATCTTTACTTATATTAAAGTATTTAGCACATTCTTTCATTGAATTAAACTCTTTACAGGATTCTATTTCTTGATTAGTTTCATTATCTATTATTATGAACTCTGCTATTACTCTTTTTTTACCAAGTTCTATCATAGATTCTATATGCTTTTTTTTCTTTTCTGACACTATTCCTGTTCTAGATTCAGACATTCTTTTCTTTGTTTCTTCGGAATGTTTTCTACCAATAGCTTTCTGTCTGATTTTATCTTTAGTTTCTTCAGAATGTTTCTTTCCAAAAGTTCCATCTCCACCTTCTGTAAGGTTATAACCAATGGTTCTATCTGTGGAATTGTACTGTTTTATCCAGTATTTTTCTTTTTCTTTTAATTCATCATATGTATCTGCAAAATCTATTATTTCCAATGTGAAATTTTCTTCACCATATTTTGCCATAGAACGATGAATTGGGGAAGGTTCTCCGATGCGAGACTCATACCAGTGATGGCGATATCTCGCACCAGAACCCTGATTGGTTATACCAATATAAACTTTATTAGTCACCTTATTAGTTATCTTATATACTTCGTTACTTTTCATAATGTATTACTTAATTTACATTATATGTAACGTATGATTCCATAAAAAGTTGCTAATAAAGTTGAATTAATTATGGTTACTCACTTTCCATTATGAGCTCGCCACATGCGCGGGGATCTCTCAACATGATACCCATTTCACCAAGGAAGAATACGGTATAACCGTCCTTACCATTAGATCTAAGAGTACTCTTTGAGTTAGCATAACCAGTTGGAGCAACAGCACCACCAGTGTACCAAGTTACAAACTCACGGTCTTTACGAACTACTTTTACGATGTTAGCTTCACCATCACGTCTACCCAGATCAAGGAATGTCATACGATATGATTCCAGAGGTTTCAGTGTGATCGGATGCAGCATACGATTATAAGTAGTATCATCATACAATGGGAAATACTTCAGAGTAAGTTCGATACCGTTAGTCATCTTGTAAGTCTTGAACTGACCACCAAAAGTAAGACTATCACCAGAACCTGTTACAAATACTGTATCAATCAGATTCATATTGATCATCTTTTCTTTCAATACTCTGTCGAATTCTCTCATACCCATTTCACCAGTCAAGGCAACAAACTTACGTTCGTTAGTACCAAGTACATTGTAAGACAGGTCGAACAAGAAGTCTTCCAACAGTTCTGCACTCAATCTAGTGTAGTAACGTCTGTTAGATGGAGCAATCTGTTCCAACAGACCAGCACCAATAAATACTGGACGACCGTTAGTACCTTTCAAGTTACAAGAACCATCTTTGTTTACATTGTTTTTCATGTAAACCAGCATTCTTTCACATCTCTTATACCATTCTCTCATTGCAACCCATTCCTGATAGTCAGCCCACAGATATGATTTCTTACCTGTTTTAGGATCTTGCAGAGCGATTGCCATTACTGTTGAATATGCTGAACCAGTAATATCATAGTTAATACGAATTGTCGTCAGATAATTACGCATTTTGAAATGAGTATTATAGTTCAGGATATCACCTTCTTCACTGTATTCTTCTACAGCAGAAGCAAGACGAGATACCTGACATCCAGCTTTCAGATATTCAGAAGGGATGTAAGATGTAGGGTTACCATCTGCTACAAAGCAAGTGTATACCCAAAGATTGCCATCCTGATAAGGTGCACCTGATACGCGTACTTGGAAATCTTTATTATCAAATTCCAGAATAGCAGTAGGTCCAAACCAGTTATCTTCCAACCACAACAGGATAGGAGTATTACCCAAACCAGCTGTAGAATCATCAGTAATAGCAGCACCATTCCATTTTGCGTCTCTAATTGTTACAGCTCTATCAGCATCAATCATTACGCTCCATTCCCAGCTTGGCTGATCAATGGTCATTACATTACCAAGACCGCCAGTGAGCATATCCAGAGAAGTCTGGTAACCGTTATCCTTAGTACCAAATACATAAGACAATACGGTAGCAACCTGATATGGATTCTATTGTGAAGCTGCACTGATCTTAGCAGTGTCAATCAAGTCTGAAAACCATTTACCTTTGTATAAAACTAAGTTATTTAGAATATTATTATCCATAAAATACTAGTAATTTTAATTTAATTAGTTATTATTAATTTGCACGTAGCATTCGTGCAGCAGAACTCCAGATATCAGTATCATTCGAGATCTCTTGTTTTTTAGTCTTTCTACTTACTCCAGTTCTATTTAGACTTTCTTTAAATTTGTTAATAGCTTTGGTAGAACCTTCGCTCTTAGCAGCCTTCAATAGTGTGTCTCCCTTCATAGTAAAGTAAGCAGACTCAAGTAAGTTCTTTACGCTCTTGGACCAATCCTTTTGGAATTTTGTCATGCCATCAGCGTCAGGCTTGAATATGTATTCAAGTAATACCTGTTTATCTTTTTCAGGTATCTTAATACCACGAATATTATCCATGCCTTTTATTTCAGTGACAACGTTCTGGAAGTATTCCTGTTGACGCTTTGCAGCAGCCTTAGCTTGGTTTTCTTGATCTTTCAATAGCTGTTGTTTCTTTTGCTCTTTAATCTCTTTAAGAGCTTCTAAAGCATCTTCTGCTTCATCTTCAAGCAAACCAGCATCTTCATACTTAGTTAATTTCTTATCTATCTGTTTAGTACTAAAGCCTTTCTCTTTCAAGAACTCTTTCAATACCAACTTCTGATTAACTTCGTCATCTTCAATACTGATTTCATTAAGATCAAGTTCACCTTCAATTTCAAAGTAATCTCTAAGATTTCCACCATTCTTAACAAAGTTATCCAAAGCTTCAACTTCTTCACTTGCATACTGTGGTACTGAGTTCTCTTCTATTACTGCTTGAAAGTAATCAACAAGTTCTTCTGGAGTAGAAGGTACTTCGTCATCTTCACCTAATTCCCAACCCATCTTTTCAGATATAGCTTCAAAGAATGTAGTTACCGTGTTATTATCAGTAGTATCATCAGTATCTGCATCATCGTCACTATCATCTGTATATTCTTCTTTCTTAGTATCAGGTTCAGTTACTTCCTTTTCCTTCTTACTTTTTCTAGTCTTTGCAGGTTCTGGTTCAGTAGTATCATCGTCATCATCATCTGCATTGTCATCCTCTACTGGTTTACGTAATTTTTCCAGTTCTTCGTCTGTCAAAGGTTCCGAAGCACTATCGTCTATATCATTTTTAGTATCCTCTTTGCCAGTACTTGTTTCAGTTTTAAATACATTACCCCCTGGCATGAAATCTTCAAAGATTTCGAAACCGTTTAATGTTTCTTTTTCCATAATTATATATAATTAGATTATTTTTTCTTTCTTCCTTTATGTTTCCATTTCTTAGCATTCTAAGCAAAGATAGCTCTCTTGCGTGTCAATGGATTCTTACTATGAGTAAGTTCTTCTGTAGTTTTACCTGTTCTCTTCTTTAGGGCATTGAATTTTCCCCTATTCTTTTTCTTTATGTGTATCCCTCCATCCTTGTAGTTCGGTATCGGATACTGTGGCATTATCATTGCCATGTCTATCAGATCGCTCATCTTTTTCTGTCTCCAATCTATAATTTTCTAATATGAATGTATTTAGTATTTTGATTAACTCTTCTTTTGTAAATAAATCTGGATCTTTTAAGCTATTTATCTGATACTATGCTAAATCTGGAGAAAATTCTGAATGTACGCCTACCATATATTGTGGTTTGTCTAAATATGTATTATCTTCAAAATTGGGTTCTTCTATGCATTCATAATTTATAAACCCATTCACATATTTATCTTGAATAAGTACAGCTTCAGCGTAGTTTAATGCATCCCTATATAATCTATAATCACTCGTTTGTATTCGCATAATCGTACATTCCTAATGCTCCTACACCCAATAAAGGTATAGAGTTAAACCATTTTGTATATTTATTTATATTTTTAAACTGCTTGCTAGCTCTTACAGCAGATTTCATAGAATCTATCTCGGATAAACTATTTAATACATTCTATAACATTTTAGCATCCACATTGTCACCTCTTTTGGAAATCATGCCATTCTTAAACATGTATTCTCGAACTTGATTCATATAAGCTTTTTGTTCTGTAGGTCTGCTATAATATTGATAGTCATTATCAATCTACTTATTACTTATATCTTTACTCATTTTATAGAACATATTACTATCTCCATCTGCTAACGGAGCCTTATTTTTCATATAGTCTGTTAAATGGTTCCATTCATGTAATGTAACATCTCCACTTAGATCTGTTTTGGAAGAATCAATTCTATAATTAAATTCTCCTAACATAGGAAATGGACCCTGTTTATTTCTAAATCTATTTGAAGATTCTAAAGTGGCAGCCATTGATGCTTTATCTTTTCCAGTGCTATTATAAAATTCTATTCCCGGAAGTTTCAAAGGATCTTCATTATATGCCTATATCAAGTCAGCATATGTAGTAATATAATCATCACCAAATTGCTACTTTACCTAGTTTGCTCTTCTTAGATATTCAGGATCATCTGTTAGTCTTTGCACTATCTCATATCCTTCATTCTTAGCTTTCGAAAAATATTGATTCTGCCTTCTCTTCTTTTCTACTTCAAAATCTAACTAAGAATCTACAGCTTTGCGATTAACGGTTGGAACCTGTCTTTTAACTTTAGGTGTGACTCCCTTATATTTACTTCGGAACTGTTTAACAGTCATAGGTACAAACGGAACTAATCCTAATGCAGCTAAACCTGCTCCAGACCAATCCCTATTACTAACAGCATCATATACATCATATGCAGCAACTGCATCACCTACTGGTGTAAAGTTAGCAGCATCTTCTAGGTCTAATAATGGTTTCAATCCTCTAACTAGTGGCCACCTGTAAATCTATCAATTTCATCTGTACCATTATTATAGTAATCATATACCT
>OATA01000148.1_pt1 | contig 101989 bp, 111 predicted proteins | sample 1516451 | NCBI WGS metagenome assembly OATA01 (sample SAMEA2579905, study PRJEB22360) | human gut metagenome | biome: human gut; feature: human-associated habitat; material: faeces | place: Denmark | collected 2008/2010 | reverse complement strand
CATTTTGGAAGTTGTTTTTCAATTTGTTTTGTCAACTATCTATTGTAACATAACATTTGTTTATCTAAAAATGTAAGAATGTCTCGTGAGTACATTATACTTTGTTCATAATATTTAATAAATCTTGATAACTTTTAACTTTGTGATATCTAACTTGACTTGATGACATTTTGTTGAATAGTACTTCCGCACAATCTATCTTGGCTTTTTCTATTGGTTTAAGTTCTATATTTTTCATCGAGCCTTTTGTTTCTGCAATAAAAAATATGTGTTTAACAGTTCCTTCGTAGAAAGCGATAGCCCAGTCTGGTGAGTAATTGCCAAGTGGAGTTGGGATATGAAATGTTCTTGGCAGCTTTGCATAAACGCAAACTTCTTCAGCAGCGTCAAGTTCTTTGACAAATTTTTTTTCTACGCTTTCTGTTGCCGTTCCGTCTGTGAAGACATAGTCCTGGATAGCCTTTTTTGCAAGGAATGCTTTTTCAAAGCTTTGAGATGATTTTTCCGCTGTAAAGATATTATTATCATATTCACCCGCAATGGTATCATAGCTTATGTGGTCAACTATGGCAGTAGCTTTTTGCTCGTTTATCAATTCTGTGATCGTTATAAGAAATTCTTCTGGGTTATTTCTGAACATATAGAGTTTATCTATTCTTATGCCTTGCAGGATCTTGGAAACAGTTTTTCGTGTGAGAGTTGTTCCCTCAGCGATCTTTCCGATAAGGTCATATCTAATGTCACTGATTTCTGTGTGCTTTAAAGTGTGAGTTCTTGTTATGACATTTGCAAATGAGTCGCCATTATCTAGGTCGTAAGAGCTTATCTCTGCTTTCTGACTTCCGACAGTTGTGGTATATCTTAATTCTGATACCATAAGATCTTTATTTATGTGATATATTGAGTTTCTTATGAGTTCATTGCTGTCAAAATCTACTGTGTAAGCATACTTGTGGTTTATTTCTTTCCATAGTGCCTGAAATTCTTTCTTCGCAAAATTATCGTTCAACGGATTGTCTTTGACTTTTGTTTCGTGGCCGTCTGTAAACATATCAGTAAGCACATTATCATCATATACAGCTTGTATAAGACTATGTATTCCGTCAGCCATAGGTTTGAGTTCGTCTGGTAATTCTGCAACCATATCATTTTTGATATCCTGACGATATTTGTCTGTAACTTTACGTTTCATATCCACATAGCCGTTCTGGATAAGGTAAAATTCGATACTGTTTGCTGTTTCCTCATCAATGATTTTTGTTTCACCGTCAACTTTAACATATTTGCCCTTGAAATAATCGCTTGTTGCGACAGTAGGTCTGTCATAAAGGACGGTTTTGATATCTGACTGCAAGTCTGTTACAAAAGTTTTATAGCTTTCACTTGCGATTACTGTCAGAATGTTTATATCGTGGACAGATTCGCCGCAGCTTTGCACGTCCATGCGAGTGCCATTTTGGTTAACGCAAAGACGCAGACCTCTGCCCACTTCCTGCCGTTTGGCGGTGTTGCTGTCGGAATGTTTCAGGGTGCATATCTGAAAGACGTTAGGATTGTCCCAACCCTCACGGAGGGCAGAATGTGAAAAGATAAAACGTGTTGGCTCTTCAAATGAAAGCAGTCTTTCTTTATTTTTCAGGATAAGATCGTAAGCTGAAATGTCATCAGAAAATTCACTGCCTCTTTTAAGCTTGCTGTCAACACTTCTGCCTGTCTTTTTGTCAATGCTGAAATAGCCTTTATGGACAGCATTGACGTCGCTGCAAGTTGATTTGAGATACTTCTGATATGGTGTATCTATGAGCTGGGTATTATCATTGAGGATTTTCAGATATTCCTGCTCAAACATTTCTCCGTATTCGCCAAGCCTTTCATTTCCGTCCTCATCATACTGACGATACTTTGAAACTTCATCAATGAAAAACAGTGACAGACACTTTATGCCCATATTAAATAACTTCTCTTCTTTTTCAAAGTGTGAAAGAATGGTTTCTCTGATCTGGATACGCCGCATATCTTTTTCGGAAACATCACCTGTTACGTCGCCTGTTTTTATGGTAACTCCGTTTAAGAAAGTTACGGTGCCGCTTAATGGGTCTATTTCAGAAATGGTATAGCTCTTATACTGCTCCATTTCTTGCGATATGTAGAAAAGATCGTCGCCTACTGACAATATACGCAATTCACGTTTGACGTTATTTTTACGCTTTATTTCGATTTCCATTTTTGCCATAGGCGGTTTCTTTGATGAGAGGACTATCTGTTCAAGGTAAAGGTAACTATTTGTTCCTTTGAGATTTTTTATGTCAAAGCCTTTGACCTCTATTTTCTTTACAAGTTTTTTGTTGAATGCGTCAAGAGCGTCAAGCACATAAACAAGGTTGTGATGCTTGGCGTGAGTTGCAGAATAATTCAGGGTGAAGAGAGGGTCAAAGTTTTTCAAGGCTTTCTGTGTGACAGCTCCGCCCATTTTCTGCGGCTCGTCGAGGATTATGATAGGGCGGTTAGCTTTGATAACGTCGATAGGGCGTCGTGAGCCAAATTCATCACGCTTGGAATAGATTATACGAGCCTCTTTACTTTTGCCGTCCTCTTTAAGTGAAGATGCAAAAGCCTGTGTGTTTATTATCATAACGTTTATTCCGCCGTTAGAGGAGAAGTTATCAAGCTGGTTAAGATTAGAGCTGTTATATATGAAAAAGCGTGCTTTCTTGCCGTAATGTTCCATAAAGTGGTCTTCGGTTATCTCAAAGGTCTTATACACGCCCTCACGGATCGCAATACTTGGAACTACAACAATAAACTTGCTCCAGCCGTATTTTTTATTCAGCTCAAACATTGTTTTGATATACACATAGGTCTTGCCTGTGCCTGTTTCCATTTCGATATCAAGGCTGCACCTGCCGAGGTCTTTTATAAGCTCAGGGGAGAGTTTTATATTGTTTTCACGCTGTATTTTATGCACATTTTCCAAAAGCTGTTCGCTTGAAAGTTCAAGGGCGTTGTTTTTAAAGCCTATATCATCATATGGGTCATTTTCATAATCAAAAGAGAGCTGAGCCACAGTGGGCTTTTCAAGTGTGCCGAGGTCACGGATATAATGAGAGGTCTTTCGGTAGCTCTGTCCGCTGAACACGTTTACGACAGCATTTACAGCGTCGGTTTGATACTGTTGTATTTTAAAGTTGAATTTCATTACAGCACCTTCCTAACTGTATCAGGCGAATAAGCTGCAAATATCTGCTCAAAGTTTGTTGCAACGCTGTCATTTGCCATTGAGCTGTCACGCATAACAAAATAATATGGCTTTTGCTTTGCTATCGCAGTTATCACTTCGTCTGTAACATTATCATCAAAGCAGGCGATAAGATAGCTGTCTTCGACATTGAAAACAGTTTTGCCGCCGATAGTGCTTTTCTCTATTTTGCTTGAAAGCAGAACGCCAAGATCAAGCATAACCTGAAAAAGTAGGTCTTCGGGAGTTCTGTCTTCTTTGATATTATCCACAGTTCCCATTATGGTATCAATGGTTATTTCGGCAGGATTATAGTAGACGTCTTTCATATTTGTGCTGTCGAGTTTGAGAACACGGAAACCTGTGTCAAGGTCACTAGCCATTTGCTTATTAGCAGATTTATACTCTGGTGAATCAATCCAATAGGCTTTACTAACGGCTACTGCATTGCCCTGTGCTTTTTTCTCGGCAATATCTCTAGTTTCTTTTCCCTCAGCCATTAACTGAGCTTTTATTTTCTTGCCTGCTCGTCTTATTCTTTCCTTGCCTATTTCGCAGATGTTTTTATAGCCTGCCTTGAAAGCTTCGCTTTTCTCGTCTGTCTTTTCAGGAAGTTGTACCATAATGAATTTGCGGTGTCCGCCGTCTTCGGCGTTTAACTGCATTACTGCGTGGGCGGTTGTGGCAGAACCGCTGAAAAAGTCGAGAACCATTATATCATTACATGGATACATCGATAATATATATTTTATATAATCTATGGCTTTTGGGAAGTCAAAGCCAAATTGTTCTGCTTTCATCCACCTTGTAGATGTTTGCGAGTCGAAAAACAAAACAGATTTTGGCAATGACAATTCATTTTCAAATAGATAGTTCTTTAGTTGTGGCATTACATTTTCATCTTTTCCAAATAAAACATAATTGCTATCTATTAACTTTTTCATCTCTGCTTCTGAGTAAGCCCAACCTCTTGTACCCATTTTGCAAGGCTTATTGGTTGTAGGATGCATAATACTATATTTGTTTTTGCTTCCAGGAGCTGTTAGATCAGAAGCTCTGAAAGGTCCTTTTTTATCGACATATGTGTAATGATCAAATTCGTAATATTTTGGATATTTAACAAGTGAAAGCAATTCTGAATGGATTTCATCATCGCTTAATTTGCTTTTCATTAGTTGCTTTGTTATTTTTAAAAACTCGATAGAATTATTCTTCTTTACTTTCCAATTGGTTGGTAACATATCTTTATTTTTAGCCACACATAATAAATATTCATGTGTGACTGAGACAAATTTTGAGTTGTTTTTTGCAGAATTGGAAACAATAATAAAATTAGCGATGATATTTGATTGTCCAAATATTTCAGAACAAATTTTAATTATACTGTCTAATTCACTATCATCAATCGAAATAAAAATAACGCCGTCATCAGAAAGCAAATTTCTTGCAATTTTAAGCCTTGGATATATCATATTAAGCCAATCGGTATGAAATCTGCCGTTGCTTTCGGTGTTCTGAAAAAGGCGGTTGCCGTCTTCGTCAAACTGTCCGCTGCGGTCAAGATAATCGTCAGTATTTTCTGCAAAATCATCATTGTAGACAAAGTCATTGCCTGTGTTGTAAGGAGGATCAATGTATATCATTTTGACCTTGCCAAGATAAGTTTCCTGCAAAAGTTTGAGAACATCAAGGTTATCTCCCTCTATGTAGAGATTTTCCGTGTTGTCAAAGTCAACGCTTTCCTCACGGCAGGGGCGGAGAGTTTCAGCAATAGGGGAATTTGCGAGCAGTACAGACTTTTTCTTGTCAGGCCAAGTGAACTGATAACGTTCCTCTTTGCCGTCAACAACGTGGGTGTTTATTTCCTGCATAAGCACGTCCTTGTCAATGGCACGGACGACCTCGCCTGTGGTTTCATCTATTGTTTCAGTAACTGCGTTAGGAAACAGCTCGGCAAGCTTTTTATAGTTCTCGTCAGCTTTGTTTTGGGTACGCATTTTAAGTTTTGTCATTTAGTGTTCCTCCAATTACCTTGATTAGGTATTTCATTACTACGCTTGTTAGTTCAATTATATATTCAATCTCATCTTCATTAACTGAGTCGTCATGTTTTATGTGATGGTTTTGAAAATCGGTATAGTATGTTATTATCTTAACAATCATATTGCATAATTCTGGTGATGCGTTAGCATTATTTAAACGGCTGCCTATTTCTCGTATCTGATTTTCGAGACTTTTATTATTATTAAGTAGTGATTTTACAAGTAATTCAAATGACAAACGCATGTCATCAAGAGTGTTTCTTTGAAATATTCCACTTTCATACTTTGAGAGAGCATTTTCATATTGAATTAAAGATTCTGGATAATTGTCGAGCCAATGCTTTGTTTTCTGCACAAGTTGCGTTTCACTTATTTTATTATCAGAATATGTGCCATATCGTTTGTATAAATTTTCTTTTAATTCTTTTACTTCCTCATTTTTTGAGAAACATGAAAGGTCACATAGTTCTTTTATTATACAAAATTGTTCTTTAGCCTCAAATACCATTAAATTTTCCCTTAATGCAGTCCTTTTATTAGGTGCTTTAAATGGATTGGTGCTATGTGGAATGACTTTGTCATAATCTATAGCATAGGAGTTGCAGTATTCAATAATTTTTGATCCACTTAAACCAGAATTAGTTTCAGCTAGAATATCGCATGCATGGCTAATAAAAATATTATCTAATTTCGGCATTGTCATTATCTCTCCTTAGTTGCTTTATTCTTTGTACCAACTCAAATTTCTTTCTGGGCTGCTTTTCAGACCTCGCAAGCTTTTCAAGTTTAGCTATTTCTTTTTCAAGCTTTTGTCGGCTTTCATCAAGCTGTATCTGCTCATCAAGAGTGTTGTTGTCCGCAATAGTTATGCCGCCTATCTGTGCGACAATGTTTTCCCACACCTTGTCAAGGTCGATGCCTTTGAGCTCAATACTATATTGATCGTCAGGCCGCCATTGTGTTTGCATAAGCTTGGTGTGATATATCGCAAGCTTGCAACTGTCCTCATATTCGAGGATAAACAGTATATTCTGCGGTATAAGTTTTGACAGCATAGCTATATTCTTCTCATCAAAATTTCTTCTTTTTAGCGTTACAAGCAACACAAAGAAACACTGAACGTTTTCACCCGCAGGGATATTTACCTTATCAGCCGTTATTTCATTGACAATAGTTATCCTCGAAATGTCAGCGTCTATTTTATCCTTTGCGGCGGTGTTCATTTGAAATTTAGTGTAAATAGCTTTTTTAGGCAACTGCTTGCTCATTTCTGTTGATTTAGGAAGTCCCAGCATATAATCACCTCATCTGATAACAAGGAAACAGATAAGTTCAAAATCGTCAAGACCTTTTATATCGTTGGACAAAAAGCTTATTTGTCCACCACCAAGAAAGCTGTCGATATCGCTTTCTTCTTTGACCTCGATAATAGAGGCTATTGCTTTGCCAAGCAGGTCAGAGAATTTTGACATATCTTTTCCGTCTTTAGTTTCTTTATTGAATTTTTTATACACTTGTGGTATAGGTTCAGACTTTCCCTTGCATAAGAAACGCATTTTATCAAGCATTGCTTTTGGCGAAAGATGATCGCATACAACATTGCCTTCATCTGCTATATAAACCATATAAAATGGGTGAAGTCTGTTCTGATTATCAATATTTACGCTGTCAGAACGATTTTTCAATACGAAGATAACCCCGGGAGGTGCGTCCTCTGACGCAGGAACAACTGAGTCAAGCCCGAACGGAGCTTTTTCTATCTCAGGGTGACGTTTAACATATTCAAGAAGATCAAGCCTAAATTCATTAAGCCCAAGATCCATTATGGAAATTCCGCTTGACATATCCTCGATATCAACAACTTCTTCCTGAAGCTTTTTAAGCTGTGCTTTACGATATTCAAGGTCTGTTTTTTCTTCCTCGCTGAGTATATTATCATCACCTGTGGCGGTCATGTCAACGATCTTCATTCTCGTTTCTACCTTGGATTTGAGGTTGATGTATTCATCAAGAGTAACGTTAGGCCAGAAGTTTACGAGCTGGATAACTTTGTTTTTGCTGCCGATACGGTCTATACGTCCAAAACGCTGTATAATACGCACCGGATTCCAATGTATATCATAATTGACAAGGTAATCGCAATCCTGTAAATTCTGACCCTCGGAAATACAATCAGTAGCTATGAGAATATCAATATCTGTTTTCGGCATATTTTCAAAGAGATCTCTGTCCTTTGAAACAGGAGAAAAGCAGGTGAGTACAGTATTTAAATCAGTCTTTTTGAGATCCGCTGTGGTGCGGCCGTCAACAGTACCTGTGATTATTGCTGTGTTAAGTCCAAATTTTTCTTTTACATAATTGCTGACGTGTTCATAGAGATAGTCAGCTGTATCTGCAAAGGCAGTAAATATTATAATTTTTCTGTTTCCCTCGTTTATAGGGTTTGTTATTTTCTTATCTATAACTTTGTAAAGTTCCTGCAGTTTTGAATCGTGCTCGGCTGTTATATCACCTACCATATATGTGAGCAGATCAAGGATTTCAGCGTCTTTTTCAAGACTTTCTTTCCATTCAAGCCACTCCATATCGGCAAGATCAATTTTAACTTTTCGACCAAAGGAGAATAACTCGTCGTTATTTTGATCTTCCAAGTCAAAATCATCAACACAAGAGATATCTGTCATATTTAGTACTGAACTTGTGTGTTTATTAAATTTGTTAATGGTGCTGATAGTATTTGTTATAAGTTCTTTTATTCGTTTTAGAGTAAGATTGAATGAATAAACAGAACTCTCCATACGTTTCATAAGATTGATAGCGGTAAGTCTGCGTATTCCTTGTTCACGATTAGCCTGTGTGAACCCTACGTTTACCTTGTTGTCTCCGTAGAGTTCAGAATATTTGCTCATTTTACTAGGCTGAATATAATGTGACGGTGTGTATATCGTCAATGATAGCTGCATAAGCTGATCAAATATTTCATTATAATTTATCGCTGATTTTATATCAGTAAGGTTTGGTTGCAGCGAAATAGGTTTAAGCCTTTGTGGAAATGTACCTATTGCACTTGTGTCATAGAACTTCTGAATGTGTTTTCTTGATCTTGCAATAGTGACGCTATCAAGAACTTCAAAGAAATCAAAATCAAGCATTTTCAGCAGGCTTTCAGTTGTTCTTTCGGACGGATCCCACTTGCTCCATATGTTGAACGCTTTTTGGGCGTTCTTGAATATGTCGTCAATAGAACGTTTGGTGTTTAGTTTTTCGTCAATGTAATCGGTATGGCCTTCATAAGCAAGGGCAAGTTGATTTTTTAAATCAAGAAATTTGTTATTAACAGGCGTTGCGGATAGCATAAGCACTTTTGTCCTGACACCAGACTGAATGACCTTTTTCATTAAGATCGCATAACGATTAAGCTTGCTGTTACCGTCATCGTCATCAACAATTTTTCCGCCATTTCTAAAATTATGTGATTCATCAATGACCACAAGATCATAGTTGCCCCAATTTAAGCGACCTAAGTCTATGCCATTAGATTCTCCTGATGTTCGGCTCAGATCAGTATGATACAGAACATCATAGTTCAAGCGGTCAGACGCTATGGGATTATTGACATAGTTATCTTTATAGGTGTTCCAGTTATTTGCGAGCTTTTTAGGACACAAAACGAGAATGGTTTTGTTTCTGCTTTCATAGTATTTTATCACAGCTAATGCGGTAAAAGTTTTTCCGAGGCCTACGCTGTCAGCAAGGATACAGCCATTATATTTTTCAAGCTTATTTATAATAGCAAGAACGGCGTCTTTCTGAAAGTTATATAACATACCCCATATCTTGCTTTCTTTAAAACCAGTAGCTTCATTAGGCAGAACATCTTCAGAGATATCTTCAAGAAATTCATTGAAGATGTTGTAGAGTGTAACAAAATAAATGAAGTCAGGGGAGTTTTCGGTGTAGGCAGTTGTGATATTGTCAATTACCTCATCAGTAACATCTTGCAAACGGGTTTTATCATTCCATAGCTCGTCAAACAGGTCGATATACGATGAGCTGAATGGAGTTTCAAACTTATTTATCATCAAATAGGCATTGTTTCCACGTTCACAACCAAGGTCAACTGTTGTAAATCCATTGACAGGCATATATGTTGTATCGTCAACATTTATGAATCCTGCCATATTGTCATTTGTTATATTTGATTTAAACGTTACCTTTTTCTTTATCCAATCTGCACATTCTTTAGCGATAGCTCTTTGGGTAAGTTCATTCCTAAGTTTTATTTCAAACTCGGTTCCATACAGGCTGCGTTCACGATTTAGCCTAGGAATATAGAACTCACGCTTTTCTTTTTTAGCCTTTTCATTAGTAAAAGTCGGCGAAGTAAAAATAAAACGCAGTTCATCAATAGATGTCAGCTGTTTCTTTAATTCCTGGAATGCATAGATTGAAAAGCAGGCGGCAGCAATGGAAATTTTACTGCCTTTTTTGATCTCGACAGATAAATCATCTTTAAGCGTATTGGTGATATTATTAATAATATTCATAGCATTTTTCTCCCCTATATTTAAAAAGACAACTTTAATATTCATTATACCACATAATCTACTCTTTTTCAATATAATAGAATAAAAACTTGGAATAATTTCACAATGAAAAAAAGACTTGTTTCAGCTTTTGCGTCAGGGAAGTTTCAATGCTCTCGTAAAGTACACGATAATCCTTTTTCCGTATGGCAGACATTGTAACAACAGGAACGCCGAGCTTTTCAGAAAGTGCGGCTGTATCAATGACAATGCCCTGACCCTTGGCTACATCTATCATATTGAGAACAAGAATGGCAGGGACTTTCATTCCAACGAAATCCGCCAGCATATACAGGCTGCGTTTTAACTGCGAGGCGTCAGCCATAACTACCACAAGGTCAGCGTTTCCTGCGGCGATATAGTCCCGTGTGATGACTTCCTCATCTGAGCCGGCGGAAAGAGAGTAGCTGCCTGGAAGGTTGGCGATTATCAAACGCTTGCCGTTCCATTTACATTCGCCCTCTTTTTGGTCTACCGTCTTGCCCGGCCAGTTGCCGACGTGTTGATGAGAGCCGGTCGTCATATTAAAAATAGTGGATTTGCCTGAGTTCGGCTGACCAAGCAGGGCGATAACGGGAGTGTTTCCGTCCTTTTTATAAAGCTGACTGCTGCCGTGGTACTTGCAGTTTTTGTTTGACGGACCGCTTTCACAGTTACTCATTTGTCGGCAACTCCCACCATACTTTTTTTACTTTCTTCACGACCGATTGCAACAAGTGTATCTCTTGCAAATATCAGAACAGGCTGTTTCTCATGATTCTGACACACCTCAATGGTACTGCCGCAGAGCAGACCCATTGAGGACAGTCGGTTGACTAAGCGGTTTTCTTCTTTTATCTCCAAAATGCAATACCGAATGCCAGCCGTTGCATCGGAAAGTGCTATCGCATTCATATTACTTCCTCCGATTCATTATTATGTAGTTAGTAAACTATAACTGCATAATAATGTACCACAAAAAAAGAATACTGTAAAATCCATTTACTGAATTTAAGCCCGTTTAGTAGCGAATCTAGTTTGTTGATGCTATAATAGTATTATGGAAATTCTAAGTCAAAAACCAATATTTCATAAAGGAGCCGAGGGACAGTTGGCTCTTTACACATTGGCACCTGGTATTCGACTTTCATTCAATGAGATTTACACAAGCAGCTGGGAAAAAGGAGACAGCTCAATCTTTGAAGAACGAATGCTGATAGTCAATTTTTGTATTCACGGCCGATGTGATGTTTCTCTCGCCAAAAATCGGTATGCCATTGTTAAGGAAAATCAAGTCTGCATAAGTACAGTAATGCCCACAAAGGATTTTTACTACCCCAGAAGTTTGTACGAGGGGATACAGCTTTATCTAGATCTTGATATTTTGCGTGATGAAAACGGACACCTATTTCACACGCTCACAGATAGCTATGGCCAAGGAGGCTGAAACGCTGATACTCATCGACTTGAAAACTCGCATAACGGCAAAAGAATTGGCGGAAAGATTCAGCGTTAGTGAGAGCAGTTTCAAGTTCTATGTGAAAGGTATCCTTGGCGACAGTTATCTGAATTGCTTCCGCAAGAAGAGAATGGAAAAAGCAGCTGAACTGCTGGAGACCACCAATCTCAAGGTCATCGAGATAGCAAGTGCGGTGGGGTATGAAAATCAAGGAAAATTCGCAAAGGTCTTGGCAGACAATTATGGTGTTTCTTCGCCGGAGTTTCGGAGGTTATCGAAGTAGGGGAGAGCGATAGAGTTTGTGCGGGGGTTGGGTTTGTATATGAAGATAAACCGCCGCAGGGGACCTGTGGGTCCTGCGGCGGATATTTTCGTGTGAAAACTCATATATTCGTTATTTTAAGATTTTACATCAAATAATATTCTATCCAGTTTAGTTTCAAGTCGCTCTTTTTCACCGCTGCCTGTCGTGCTGAATCTCATTATCGGTATTGCGTATTTTTGAAGTATAGCGTTCTTCATCATATCACGTTTGTGCTGATCAGAATTTTTACCATGAAAAGCATATCCGTCTACTTCAATAGCCAGAACCGGCATTTTGTCCAGTCTGCCGAAAATCAGAAAATCAATATGTGTCGCAAAATTCATAGCGTATCTGCATTCATCATCAGTCGGTCATTTTTTGCGGACAGTTCATACATGCTATCCTTTTCTGTTCTCTGCTCCTGCGTTTGCTCTCGTTTGATTTCTCCCTCCGTATCTTCTTGGCACAAGCAGGACAATACCTTGATGCACCAGAGCCCGGGACATATTCAACGCCGCACACCGTACAATTTTTAGCGGGCATTGCTGCCCACCGTTTTGTAGGTATGATATGTAATTCATCGACAAAGCCGATGAATTTATAGTAAATCTTGATTTCCTGCTTCACTGTTCCGTCTGCCATCTTCTCACGCTCCGAAACAAGTATCTTGTCTATGAGTGCGTTTATAACTGTTGCATCCAGTTCTTTTAAGCCTTGATAATTTCGGATAAGGGCGAGGAAGTCACGGATTCCCCGTGATTTCTCGTAGCTTTCATTAAGAGTTTCCGTCACCTCTTTCAGCCTTGCTTCAATTTCAAGCTGCTCTTTCTGGTATTTCCCCGACATCATCTCAAAATTCCGCTCGGTAATACGCTCCATGACCTTATCCTCGTAGAGAGAGGAAAACAGCCTGTCCAGTTCCGCAAGGCGTTTGTTCAGCTTCTTACGTTCTTTCTCTAATGCTTTCGCCCTGCTCTGGTCTGTTTCCGTGAGCCGCTTTTCTATGGCCCTGACCGCCTTTTCATCATTCACTGCCATATCCGCAAAACAGTTGATGTCGGCAAGAACGGCATTGAATAAATCCCTTGCTTCTATATTGTGGGCACTACACTCGCTTCTTCCGTTTCTTGCATAATTATTACATGAATACTGTACACAGTCGATAATCTCTGGGCGTTTCCTCCTGTGTACGTTCATTGCCCGCAGAGCACATCCGCAGTCCACACACTTGATAACGCCTGCAAAAATATTTACAAATCCTCCCTTGTTCTGTGGAAGCCTACGACTTGTAATAAGCTGTTGGACAATATCAAATTCCTCCTGCGTGACTATTCCCTCATGGGTATTGGGTATCACTTCCCATTCTTCGGGCAGCTTAGAGGGGCGTTTCTTGCTTTTCATATTGGCGGCAATCCGTTTGTAGCCTACAAGATTTCCCGCATATATCGGGCTTCTTAAAATGCTCCTCACGCTGTTCCCACTCCAAATATAGCGTTTGTCCTCGTTCCCCTCAAAATGACGTTCAAAGCCTGTTTCGCCACGCTCCGCCGCATAAGCGGCAGGGCGTAGGATATGCTGTTTATTAAGATGTCTGCAAATTTTGGCAACTCCATTCCCTTTTAATGCAAGGTCGAATATCTCTTTTACAACATGTGCCACTTTATCATCTATCAGCAGATGGTTGTGGTCGGCAGGGTCTTTGATATAGCCATAAGGGGCGGTAGTTCCCATGAATTTCCCCTGTTGAAACCTCGCCCGATATGCCGATTTTATCTTAACAGATATGTCAGCGGCATACATTTCGTTTAAAATGTTGCGGAAAGGCGTGATGTCCATAGCAGATTTATTCAAGGTATCTACGCCGTCATTGACCGCTATATACCTCACGTTATGCTCTGGGAAGAAAACTTCCAGATATAACCCACAATCAAGATAGTTTCTCCCCAGACGGGATAAATCTTTCGTAATCACGCAGTTTATCAGACCGCTTTCAATGTCTTTTATCATATTCTGGAAACTTGGTCTTTGGAAATTTGTACCAGAATAACCATCGTCCACATACGTTTTTGCTATGTGCCATCCCTGCTTTTTCACATAATCCGTGAGGATGGATTTCTGTGTCGCAATGCTCGCACTCTCGTTATCCGTACCATCGTCTTTAGATAAGCGGCAATAAATGCCGACTAAATAGATTTTCTTTTCTTCTTTGATTCCTGCCATACTGTAAAACCTCCGTATCTGTCCTATCTGTTTTCATGTCCCATTGCGTACATTCTAAGCGGACAGCCCCTCATTGTCGAAGGTGTCGCCCTCGGCAATCTTCTTCCGAATATCCTCGGAGATAATCGGGACAAACGCTTCTGTAACGGTCTGTGTGCCGACATATTCACGGCTGATTATCATCTGCACTGGTGCTTTTGGCACGATACGCTTTCTCTTTTTATCTGCTTTCTTATCCTCGCCCATACTTAAATCTTCCTTTCCAGACAGGGCAGGGAAGAGTTTGGAAATGTCCCCGCCCTGCCAATCAGATACCATTAATCCTCGCTGTTTAATTCTTTCTGTAATGCTTTAAGGAGTGCCGCCGCTTCATCAGCGTTCAGCGTGATTCCCTTGCCGCACTTTTCACGGTTCGGGGAAAAGCTGCGGATGTCATACTTCGGCTCTTTCCCATTCCATGAAATGAGATTGATTTCCTTTGTGTAGCCACTGTCGCCCGTAGACAATACTGCGATTTCCTTTACGATTTCATACTGGATTTCTCTCATTCTCCATACCTCAACTCTCTGTATTTACTTCCCGAAAAAAGAAGATTAGCGGCTGTCACGGTTGCGTTTCCTCTGCAACTCACGCTCCAAAAGTTTGATGATGGTTTCCTCCATCTGCTTCGGCGTTGTGTTCTTCGGAAAGTATTTTTTCAGCTTGCTTGTGTTGATTTTCAAGGTTTCTTTCTGGTTGCCCTTTTCCTCCGTCATAATCGCAAATATCGTATCCATGTCAAGCCGCCCGCTCTGGCTTAACTGTTTCATCCGCTGTGCCTGTGAGAGTGAGGGCGTTGCTTCTTCGCTCTCCATCGTGGCAAAGAGGTTTTCCTGCTCGTCTTTCTTCAAGAAGGACAGTTCCACCGCAGGCGTGAGGGCGATTTTCCCCTCGTCCACCATCTGCAAAATCGGCGGTATCAGTTCCGTCAGGCGGATAAAACGCTGCACGGTCATCCTGCCCACGCCGAAGCCCTGTGCCACCTTGTCGTCCGTCCGCAACTTCGTCACAACTTGTGACGAGGTTAAGTCTGTGCGGAAACCCTGCCGCTTCATGGCTTCGGATTTCATCTTGTAAGCAAACGCCCGCTCCGATGGCAGGATATTCTCACGCTGCAAATTGCTGTCTACAAGGGTGATGATGGCTCGGTCACGGTCTAAGGGCAGGACAAACGCAGGCACGGTATTTATCCCTGCAAGTTCAGAAGCACGGACACGCCGCTGTCCTGCAATCACTTCATAACCGTCCCCGTCCTCTTTCGGGCGTGTGATTATCGGCGTGACAATGCCAAATTCCTTGATGCTTTCCGCTAACTCTGACAGTGTTTCATCTTCTGCCACATGAAACGGATTGTCGGGGAACGGGTACAAGTCTTTGGTCTTTAACACCTTAAAATCCTGTTTCTTCATTCACATATCTACCTTTCTTTCGCTCTGCTTCTATGATTTTTCTGCAATTCTTCCAACACTTCGGGCGGTATTTTTGACAGCAGCCGCCCCATCTGCTCGTTGGTTCTCTGCAATTCAAATATCTTCTGATTCGCTTTCTGCACCTTTAGTTCCTGCTCGTACTTTTCATCACGCATACGCCCCGCATAGTCTGATTCCTGCCCAATTCTCTCTTTCAAACTGTCGATATACGCCTGCTGTTTCCCGATTTCCTTAGAGAATTTCTCCACGTCTGGCAGCCATGCAGAGAGTAAATCTAACGCTTTATCCCTTTTCTTCCCTGCGTTAAAGGCGTTGATGTCGGATAGGGCAGACACGATTTCTTCATACTGTTTATCAAGCCTGCCGCCTAATTTATAGAGCCATGTGGGGACGTGTTTCCGCTTGGTTTCCATTGAGGACTGCCCCCGTTCAAGCTGATTCCACCGTGAGGACATCCGCTCATGGTAGGCGGTCTGCCACTCGGATAATGATTTCTGGTTGCCTAAGATAGCTTTCGCTGACAGCTTATTGTCTGGCGTAATCGGCACAAAGCAGAGGTGCATATGGGGCGTTCTCTCGTCCATATGGACGACAGCGGAGAGGATATTCTGCTTTCCAACACGCTCCGAAATGAAGTCAAGAGCCGTCTGGAAATACGCTTTTTGTTCTTCGGGCGGTAACTGGTTCATAAATTCTGGTGAAGCTGTGATGAGCGTTTCCACCATCATCACGCTGTCTTTCCTTGTCCTGCACCCCGCTTCGGCTACCATGCGGTTAATCTCTTTCTTGTAGGTGTACTTTGGTGGTGCTATGAGATGGTAATTGTTTTTAGAGCGTTCCATATCTATATCTGGGTTGCTTTTGTAGGCTTCTTTCTTCCGCTCGTTGTGGCGTTCACAAGCCGCAACGCCGCCCGCTTTTCGTTTCTGGAAACGCAGGATTGCATAAGGCATAGGCGGATTCCTCCTTTCTTTCGGCGGGTGACCGTCCTTTGGGGTGACAGCGGTGACGGTGGTGACAGCAGTTTTGGGATACCCCCTGCCGACTGCCGCAACTGTCACCCTCACCCCCTGCATGACGGTCATGTCGATGATGACGGTGTTTTTGGGATACCCCCCTCGCAAGAGCCGTCACCGTCATGCCGCCATTCTTTTATCCGAAGCCGTAAGGCGTAGGATAGCAGGGCACAGCCCTGCCTTAAGGGAGTCCAGAGGGAACGTCTGGCACACGACTTTGCAGGGCAAAGTGTAGTGTGTTACACCCTGTAAACGCAGTCGGAAAAATCGGAATGATTTTTCTGACCGCAGGGGTGGTTTTACACGACCGAAAAGGGCGAGTAAATCTCACGCCTGCATTTTGCGTTTACGGGGTGTTCTCCCGTAGGGATGACAGCGGCAGGGTATCCTAAAATCACTGTCACCACCGTCACTGCTGTCACCCGCAGGGCAGAGCCGCCAGCTTTACATGGCTTTAAGCGTCAATGACAGTAACAGGGGGGTATCCTAATATCGCTGTCACCACCATCACCGCTGTCACCCGCCCTCCTTGCAAGGGCAATCCGCCTGCCGTCTTTCCTGCGGCTGTACTGGTAGCAGATACGGTTCTCGCTTAAAAATGTGGTGCGGTATTCATTCAGCCATTTCGTAATCACCGTGGGTATGGTTTCCGTTTCCCCCATAGCGGCTAACAGTTCCGTTGCCGTGCCTATCCATTCTTCCTTATCCCTCATAAAATCCACCAACCGAAAAAGGACATCTGGTATCGTTTCTTTCGCAAGCTGCTCCTGCGTTTTCCGCTCCACAAGCTCCCAACGGCAATCACGGAAACGCAGCGTGTATTCCTGATAAGGCGTGTCCCTGCCCGTCACATACAGCTTGGCGGTGTCAGACGCACGTTTCTCCTTTTCCAGAACAAAGGTAGCGTCCGCACTCCCCGTTAATCCTGTCGTCCCAGACACCTTGTTGAACACGTCGCTGTCATTCTGCTTTCGGATGTGGTGTACGACAATGACCGCCAGAGAGTGCCTGTCGGCAAAGTCTTTGATGAGGGAGATGTCCCCATAGTCGCTTGCATAGGCATTGTCTTTTGAAGCTGTACGGACTTTCTGCAAGGTATCAATGACAATGAGCCTGCTGTCTGGGTAATCTTTCAGATAATCTTCAAGCTGCACGATAAGACCGTCTGACAGCTTGCAGCTTGCCACGGCAAAGTGGAGCCGCCCGCTTGCTTCGTCCGTCAAACGAAATAACCTGTCCTGTATGCGGCAGAACGTGTCCTCAAGGCAGAGGTAAAGCACATCGCCCTCCATTGTCGGCATATCCCATAAAGGGATTCCCTGCGACACGCATAAGCATAGCTTCAGCATGAGCCAGCTTTTGCCTATCTTCTGTGAGCCGCAGAACAGCGATAAGCCTGTCGGGATAAGGCTGTCCACCACAAAGGATGGTTTCTCAAGCGGTTCATAAAGGAGCGTTTCGGCGTTGACTGTCTGTAACTTCTGCATGGCTTTCCTCCTTTCGGGCGGTGTCTTTGTTTTCGTTGCACATAGGCGTTGACCTCCTTAAAAATAGATTTACTCCCACGGAAAAAAGTGAGAGTATGTAATGCCGCCAATCCCACACAAATAAAAAACAGATTTCTTTTTCGGGCGGTGTCGGTCACGGTTGGAGATATTTCTTCAATTTCCGCCTTTACTTTCTCCTTTGCAATCGCAACAGATTTCTGTATTGCCGAAGCGGTGCAATGCTCCATAGCGGCGATTTGGTAAAAATTGAACTCATACTCGTAGTAGAGCAGGAAACGCCGCCTTTGTATCTCTGGAAGGCTCCCAACCGCCTTATAGAGCGTTTCATTCCGTTCTTCCTCAACCATGCGTTCATCAAGGCTCTTAGGCACACGCAACGCCCGTCTGTAAAGGGTTTCGTCCCATACCTCGTTAAACTCCCTGTGCCGCTCGTCCCATTAGAAAAGATTCCTGTTCCTGCGCTCCATCTGCCGAAACTCCATAAAGAACTGTTCCGACACTTCCAACTCGTGGGATTTGCCCTGCCCGTCCTTAAAGCTGATAAAATACCTTGTGCCGCTTTCCGTGGATTCCTCCCGAAGCGTGTATGCCTTAACCCTGTATGCCATCCTGTTGTCCTCCTGCAAAAAATGAGTGAGGGGATTTCCATCCCTCACCCAGTAGCCCGCAGGATGGCAGGCTGTTTTAGAAGCTATAAAATTTTCCGCAGCTTCTTCCGCAGATGGTCTAACCTCGCATAGATGGCACCAGTCGTCAAATGCACAAGCGGGGCAATCTCCTTTGTGGAATACCCCTGCATTTTCAGCAGGACGATTTTCAAGGTACGCCCGTCCACCGTGACTAATACTTGATAGAGATTTTCGCTCTCAATCTCTTCCAGTAACTCCGCAACCGTACCCACTTCCGCCTGCCGCTCCCTGCCTGCCATGTCCTCAAGATATTCCGCAACGTCATTCGTCCATCGGTAAAACCGCCTGTTGGAATTGAAGTCTGCCCTGTCCGCCATGCGTATCTGCTCAATGGTCGCTTCATCAACGCCGCACTCACGCAGCAGCTTTTCCTCCGCTTCTTTCCAGATACGCCATTTCCTGTCCTCCCGTCCGTGGTTGTATGCCATTCTTACTTCCTCCAATCAGAATTGATTGAGAGGGCAGAGAAAAGCCCCCTCATCTTCCCAAAGGAAAAAACAAGGGGGCTGAACGCCTTAAATTTTAATTTTCTATTATCTTTCTTAGTTTTATTAGGATTCTGGCTTTGCGTTTGTTTACAACGCTCTGGGTTATGCCCAACCTCGCCCCGACTTCACGCTCGGAAAGTCCGTCAAAAAAGATTGCCTGTATCAGCTCCTGTTCACTATCCGACAGCAAAGGCAGGGCGGCTTTCAGCCTGTCCACCATGACCGCATTGACAACGGTTTCTGCAATGTCCACCGCTTCATCAGTGATAAAGTCCAGAGGATTCCCCTCGCTGTCCGTAAATCCGTCGAGAGATAGCAGTCTATTCTTTGTATCTAATTTTTGCAGATAACGCCACCGTTCCTTGTCACGGTAGAAGTCTGTGTATTGCTCCCTCACGACTTCAAGCAGACAGCCTTGAATGGGGATAAACAGCTTGTCCATATAGGTCTGGTCGGATTCCCTGCAACGGCAGAACTCCGTGTAGGATAATTCCACATAGCCGCCACTTTCTCTGATATATACCTTTCTTGGTGCATATTTCACCATAAATACCTCCCATCTGAATTTTTGAAATGTAAAAAATCCAGATGGAGAGGCGGAGAACGACACCGCATATCAGAAACAGCCCTACGGCACTTTCCAACAAAAATCGACAAAAGAAAAACCGCAAAGGCTCTGTGACCTTTACGGTTATAGGAAATAGTAATTCTATTGTATGGAGATTGTACTTCTACTTTCAAGGTGAGAAGTACCGTTGCACTGGCAGAAATTTTTTTAACTGGTTTCCTGCCGTTCTCTGATATGCTATGTATTGATAAATTTTGCTTCGTATGAGCAGATAGATAACTGCCCGAAAAAAGGACATAAAAAAATCCCTCCAAATTTAAAAACAAATTCAGAGGGTAATTTAGGGTATAACAAAATAACCCACCCGAATATCGTTTTTTTTATTTGGTGAGTTTGTTCTTTCAAATACGAAACAAAAAGAGCCGATGATTCGTGAATTGTTCCACAATTTCATCGGCTCTGCGTCTTAAGCGTCTGGCTCTTTGATGACAGTTATCTTCAAGTTGTCAACTTTAATCAATCTTTCTTGTCTGCATTTTGGACAATAAAGGGGATAATTCTCCAAAACAGTGTCCTTCCTAATTTTATTACGGGTTTTGCTCCCACAAACAGGACACAATATCCATTCGCATTTCATCATAATTAGTCTCTAATCCTTTCAAATCTCATTTTATATGACTTTTGCAAGCTGTTAAGCTAACTTGTGGAACATATGCCGAACCTTATCTATACGGCTATTCGGGCGGCGGGGTTGGCAAATAAATTTACCAATAGCTGGCTGGTATCCTTTTAACTCTGTCAAGCAGACTCCCTGCCCATTTGTGAAATAAGTTAAATCGTTCCTGTATTCTTGAATACATCTAGCAGGGATTTCTCCTTTCAGAATGACCTCGTCATTCTTTATCTGAGTACTTACAATATCTGCACAATACCTTGGAGCATCATGATACGCCCGTGAGAGATATTCCTGCGGTGCATAAATTTCAAAGTGGAGATATGGCTCTAATAGTTCTGTCCCTGCTTTTTTTAAAGCCTGCTCCAATACGATAGGGGAAAGCAGCCGAAAGTCTGCGGGGGTACTTACAGGACTATAATACAATCCATATTCAAAACAGATTTTACAGTCTGTCACTTTCCATCCATACAGCCCCTGCTCGCAGCCATAAAGAACCCCCTCCATAACCGCATTTTGGAACGATTGATTTAAATATCCAAGTGAAACTCTGCTTTCATACTGCACTCCGCTTCCAATAGGGAGCGGCTCTATGGACAACCCGACAGAAGCCCAGAAAGGATTTGGCGGGACTTCTATGTGGATGGTATATTCTGCTTTTCTAAGCGGTCTTTCCATATATATAACAGTAGGCTCTTTTATTTCTGCCTCCACATGATATTTTTCCTCAAGGATGGCACAAATGACTTCCATCTGCACATTCCCCAAAAAAGAAAGTATAATCTCATGCGTTGTAGTATCCACATAATATTTTAAAAGAGGGTCGCCATCTGAAATTTCTGTAAGTGCCCCAAGCAATATTTCCCGCTGTTCAGGTTTCTTTACTGCAATCGTTGTTTGGAGCATAGGGAGAGGATTTTCAATAAATTTTCTCTGCGGCAACAGCATTTCGTTCCCCAAAATACTGTTTAGCTGCAAAACATCATTTGGTAAAATTACAATATCACCAGAGCAGGCTGTATCGGATGGATATAATTCACCGTTTGTCGGAACACACATCTCTGTGATTTTTATTTTCTCTTTTTCAGATATTCTAATAACATCCCTCAAATGCAATGTTCCGCTATATATACGCACATAAACAAAACGCCGCCTTTTCTCTGAATATTCAATCTTAAAAACCTGCCCGCATAATTCAGATTGACCTTCAGGCGTTGATGAATAAAATTTACTGGCAATCACTTCTATAAGCTGCCGAATCCCCAGATTGTTTTTAGCGCTTCCGTGATAAACGGGAAATAACGTTCCGTTTTGGAATCTCCTGTTTTCTTCCTGTTCCAGTTCTGACATTTTAAACGGTTTCCCTGACATATATTTCTCTAATAGTTCATCGTTTCCCATAATTACCGCATCCCACTGTTCCATATCGTCATTGTCCGTTACATTTATATGGGGATGCTGCCCAACCTTTTGCTTCACTATAATTTCCGAAGAAAGCTTTGCTTTCATTTCCCGATATACCATTGGCAAATCAATCCCCTCTTGGTCAATTTTATTGATGAAAAAGATTGTCGGAATCTTCATTGTCTGTAGTGCATGAAACAGTATACGGGTCTGTGCCTGTATGCCATCCTTTGCAGAAACTAATAATACTGCTCCGTCTAAAACGGATAAAGAACGGTATACTTCCGCCAAAAAATCCATATGGCCTGGCGTATCTATAATGTTGACTTTTACATCCTCCCACTGAAAAGATGTCACTGCTGTCTGGATAGTGATTCCCCTTTGACGCTCCAAATTCATTGTATCTGTCCTTGTTGTGCCTTCATCTACGCTCCCTGGTTCTGCAATTGCACCACTGGTATATAATAAACTTTCCGTTAATGTTGTCTTTCCTGCGTCAACGTGAGCCAGAATGCCTAAGTTAATTATTTTCATGTGATTTTCCTCCTATCAACACCCAAAAAAGGGCATAAAAATACCCAGTGATAAATACTCCTATCACTGGGTAAATAACTCCAATAGCCCCAAAACACTTATATGTTTTCGGGCATATAAAATTACATGATAAAAGTATTCTTAAACTGGGTACAAAAAACTAAGCCCCATATTAAAAGTGAAACGGGACTGCTACTTTTTGTTCCCACTATCAAATTGACAGTTTATTTAAGAATACCTTGCCGCATATTTATTAACTCCTTGTATAAAACTGAATCTAATTATATCACAGATTAACCGATTTGTCAAGCTGACAAACTAAAGCAGAAAAAGCGGCAGGATTTCCCCCTGCCACTAATCATCTGTTTATGCAAAAATAATTTCCTTTTCCACAATCTCCCTCGCACAAGCCCTTATGTTATTGAGGCATCCTGTCCATTCTAAGGCGTTTTCTGCCTTTAGCTGTTCCGTTATGCCCTGTGCCTGTTTCATACCCTCTATGAGCCTTTCAAAGCGTTCCTGTGCCTGTCTGTTGATGTCGGCAAGGTAGGCGTTTAGCCTGCCGCTTGTAAGAAGATTGGTGTATGTAACTTTACGGTACTGTTTTAGATAATCTAAATGCCGTTGCCCCCAGATGCCTATTGCCTGTTCTTCTTCGGCGGGTACAGTTAAGCACGGTATCAAATAATCCCCTTGCCTTTCGTATTTGCCGCCCAGTTCCTCAAATAATGATTTTGCCATTGTCTGTTACCTCCACATTCTTTTTTATTTTGAATGTCCGCAAAATCCGTCCTACATCTGTCAATCTGTGCGGGTCATATATAAGAGCACATAAAGGCTGATGTGCAACTACATCAAGCTTTGAAAATCTGTCCTGTGACAAAACATCTTCTATTACAGAGTACATAAGATTTTCAGAATCATATTCGGATATTTTCTTCTTATTCTTAGATGATAAATACTCCTTTTTCTTATGCTCATACCCCTTGTATAGCATATCAAACACAGAGTACACCTCGCTGTTTATGACCTCAAAATTGTTATAGCGGATATATTTCAGCAGGTCGCCTATGTTGGTCTTTTCATTGCTCTCGTTTTCCGAAACAACAAGCCTTAACCTGTTCTTCGCTCTCGATACTGCAACGTTCAGCATATTAGGGTCATCTGTAAATGTCGTTATCTCATTATCTACCGTCGAAATTATTATATCATTCTTTTCTCTGCCTTGAAATTTATGTACCGTTGATATGTCCATGTCATTGGCAAGATCCTTTGTCAGTGCAGAGGTCTGTGCATTATACGGAGCGATTATACCCAGATCGTCTGAGTTCAGCTCAGGAATAATAGTGTATTTTATCTCGTCTATCTGTCGCTGATTGTAACGTCCTCTTGCATGATTTCCCTTAACGGTTACATAAGCCCTTAGAACCTCCTTTTCGCCATTGTCCTCCGTCATTATGATAAGCTGATCATTGTAGAATTTCTTGTTGCAAAAATCTATTATCTTTGGGTGACAGCGGTAATGCTCTCGCAGCAGCGTTCTTGGAGCGTCGGGAATTACCTTTATTACAGAAGAAAGCAAGCTGTTATCCTCATATCTGTATTTTTCTTCGATTGCAGAACTGTCCGATATTGCAGTTATCTTTTTTCTTGTTTCCTCAGTTATGACATTTGGCAGCTGTTTTAGATCTCCCACAATAACAATGTTTTTTGAACTTGACATTGCAAGTACTCCCGTTGCCAGATCCACCTGAGATGATTCGTCAACTATAACATAATCATATACAATATCTTTTAGACTGCTGCGAACAGAGTGAGTGGTACTGAGTATAATAGGGTATTCATTAAGCACAGCTTTCGGTGACCGCCACAGATCGTCCGTCGTAAATTTTCTTCTCTTACCGTTTTCCGAATACCTCTTCGCCAAAGCAGCCTTCAGCAGAGCAACAGACTTTCCCGAAAGCTCCTTTTGTTTATCGTCAAAATGACAGCCAACAAGACTCTTTTCCAGCTTGTGTATCTCTTTTGTAAGCTCTTCCTCTTTGTATTCATAATACAGCTTTTGCAGCACAGGGATAATATCATTTATATCCCGCTTGAAGAGCGAAAAATTTAATATTAAATAATGCAGCACTAGCCTCAGCTTAAAGAAAAATCCAATATGCCTGTCCTTTTTCTGCATATCCTCCAGCTCTGCCCACATCTCAATAGCCGTTGACGAATTAAAATGTTTCTTATAAACCTTAACAACATCGCTGTCGTATGTGGAGGAATAATAGTTATCAAAGTAAGTCTTTTCAGTCTGTAGTTCAGAAAGCTCACGTTTGTGCTGTGCAATGAGATTTTCATATTCCAACAGCTTTTTTAGATCAGCCTCCAAAGAAAATATTTCATTGCTTAGAGCTTTCATCTCATCTTTTGAAAGTATATCCTTTGAAAAATCAGGATAATCAGACTGTTTGTTTTCTATGAAATCAGCTTTGTTGCTGCTGCTTCCAAGCTGAGCTGCAATGTAATCAAAACCATATTTCTGAAGTTTCTCAAATACGTTATCCGTAGCGGAATTGTTGTTTGAAACTACGGCAACATTTTTTCCGTTTATAAGAGCATTGGCTATTATATTTAAAATAGTCTGTGTTTTGCCCGTCCCTGGAGGTCCTTCAATGATACTTATCTTGTTGGCAACGGCATTGCTGACCGCTGTCATCTGGCTTAAATTGCAGCCAAACGGAAATATAACAGTATCTTTCGGACTTTTTACATATATCTTTTGGGGCTCAATATACCGAGCCAGTACCGTGTTTTTATCCACAAAAGAGATCTTATTAAGTTGATTGTACAGTATATTTGTTCCGTCATTAGCATGCAAGCCTATCTTCTTTGATATCAGTTTGTAATAATCCAGCAAATTTCGTGCTGCAGGGGTTGACGCAGCATTTTCATAAATTTTAAGCTCTTTCGATGAATATACCTCGCTCCTGCCACCCAAGAAATAAAATTTGTAATAACGTACAAAATTCCCTGAATAACATTCTGCATGCTGTATGTGGTCAAGCTACTTTCCAGCGGCTGTGACAAACCTTAAGTCATCAGGATCAACTTTAACAGGATCAGTGAGTATTTGAACATTGTCTTTTTTATATGTGTATTTTTTGCCATTTCCAAAAAAAACATCAACTGTGTACAAAGAAGAATCATCATAATCACTTACATTATTTTTTACTTCACCTTTGATAATAACAAGAGATCGGCGATCGCTCATTTAATCGGCCTTTCCGTCATAATGACATATATTACAATAATTATACTCCATTTCCTTGCAGATTTCAACTGCCAAATCGTTTTTTGTCAGTAAATGTGAAGTGGATTTATCCCGGTCTTTGCACCCATAATATGAACACTCACTCTGCGGTTTATACCATGGTCATCATTTTTATCGGAATAATACACGTATATAAAAGGTTTGCCATAACATTTCAGAACTACTCTATCATCCCAAAATCCTATGTAACACCTCTACCACATCATCATTTTTTAACCCATAGCTTTTCAAAGAATTGCTGTCAAATGGTTCTTGCTCTAGCGAGCCGATAAAAGCGTCAATATCCGCTTTTACTGTTGCAGGTAATTCTGATATGCTTTCAAGTACAAGTTCAGCAGTTATTCTCAAAATGTCCTTTTTGTGTTTCTTGATATCGCTGGAATCAACAGATTCACCGTTGTCTTTTCTCTGCTTTAAATCAAGATATGCCTTTGCTTTAAACAAAATAAGATACTCGGGACGGAGAACGGATAAACCATTTCGCACAACTCTTCCGTCCATCAAGGCTTTGTAATACTCATCATCAAGCAGTATTGCTGATAGGCTTGAAACAGAATCATCTATGTGAATCGGCGTTATCCCTGTCATCTCACGAAGTTCAAAATCATTTCTGCAAAATAGTTCTATCATTTTCGGGTATGTGTCATCTTCTGGTTTATCAAATCTGTAAAACTGCGGCTTTTGACCGCTCGTGGCCTTGTTTCTGTATCTGCCGATCTCAATAAACTCCCAAAGCTTTTCTCCAAATTCAGGCGTGAGAGCCTCAACGATAAGAACCATATCAAGATCTCTTGTCGCCCTAAAAGATGCGTCGTTGCTTTCAAATACAATATCACAGGCAGCACCGCCTATAAGCACATACTGTTCTTCATATCCGGCAAAATGATTTCTGAAAGTGTCTAGTCCTTTTACCACACATATTCCTCCAACATTTCATTTATAGATATCATTACTCTTTCGTCCTGCTTTTCTTCATCGGTCAATGATAAAGCTACGCTCAAGGGGTCTTGTATCGACTTCTGCCCATAGTCAATGAAATAGCCAAGCTCAAGAACAATACAGCCAATTTCTTCTCCTCTGCGGACTTGTTTCAGCTTTTTTATACCTGTGTCAGCAAGCTCTTTTTTCGTCACCCCATAGGTAGGAAAGTCATTATCTGACAACAATGAATACTCACACAAAGCTTTAATGCCGGCTTTTTTCTCTAAGTGAATATCATCAGGAAACGCATATCTTCTGATAACAGGGTTTCTCAAAATATGTTGTATCTGTTCCCACAACCGCTTTACACCAGGCGGAATCGTAATAGCTCTTGACTTGCCTTTTGTGTCGAGAATATTCACATTCAGGTATTCTATTTCATCAAAACATCTGCTTGCTGACGTTTTTGATACACCCAATTTTTCGGCAGCTGTTGATACTGTTACTTTATCCCACTTTTCATATATCGCAGTAAGTATCAGCTTTTGCGTCAGAAATGAAATAAGCTCGACAGGTGCGATATCACGTTCGCCCGAATTTGAAAGCAGACAGCCAATGAACGGCAAATATATCTGCTTGTCTTTCAGCACAAAAGGGATACCGTCCTCTATAAGTTTTTCCTTTATATAAGGGGTGGTGGATCTAAGAAATATGGCACAGTTCAGTCCTGAAATATTCTGAACTTTAGCCCTGTCCTTTCGGAGAGCAACAAGTCCGATATCGTTCTTTGGTTGAATTGCAAGCCAGCCCATTCCGTTGGTTTCAACATTAAAGAGATCATATCGTCCCTTAAAAGCCAGCGGCAGTTTATTATACAGGTCTTTATTTTCTTTGATCGTAACTATTTGTCTTAAAGTTTTTTCTAAGTATTCTTTCATATGCTCACCTTTTTATATTTGTAACGTATTTTAAGTTACAAATATAAAATAACATATTTTTATCAATGTGTCAAGCCACTTACATATTTTTCTCACTTTATTTTATGTACAGCCTATCCGCCAATCTGAGGAGTGCAAGCAGGTAGTCAAGTTCGCTTTTCAACGTTGTCTGCAACGGGTCGCCCTCACGGATACGCATGGTGCGCCTTATTTCTTTAGGTATGACAACTCTGCCGAGATCGTCGATCCTGCGGACAATTCCTGTTGCTTTCATATTTATGACCTCCGTTGTTTTTTCAAAATTGCAGTAATATTATTTGCAGAGGTGGGGAATTTATGCAGAAAAAAAGCGAGCTGTGTGGCTCGCTTTTTTTATCGGCTGGGAAGTCCTCTATAAAAAAGTTGTGTTTTTGATTTTGTCTGTCAATTACATATGGATTGGGTTTGGCCACTGTCCATAAATGCTTGAACCTGATGATGAACGCCATGTTGCACTTTTTGCATTACCGAATTTATCGATCTCAAATGTTATATAGCTGTCAGTACCTTGGTCTTTAAGTGCTTTGTAGACGGCAGTTTCCAGTTTATCATCCTTGTTATAGTTAGAAAGTTTAAATTCGTGATAGCCTGGCTCGACAGAAACTCCGTTTACTAAAAGATCTGCGGCCTCATTGTTCACAATAGTAAACACCCATTTTGCATTGCTGTTTGCAGCTTTTAACTGGCTCTCTGTCATTTTAGAAGGTATGATAGCTATTGCCAGAATTAAAATTATACATATTGCCCATGTGATAACACCCACTAAAAGACAGGTCTTTGCCGCTTTTGGCTTTTTATCCTTATTTACACAATAAAGTATGATTCCTGCTATTGGAATAAGGAAACTTAGAACCTTTTCTCCTGTTGTCGCTGTTGATACCATATCTACTGTAGGTGCTGCTGGTGCAGCCTGAACTCCTGTTGGGCAGCCGCAATGCACGCATATTACTGCCTCATCGTCTATTTCTTTTCCGCATTTTCCGCAAAATGCCATATGTCATCTCTCCTAATGTGTATATATTTGTTTCCAAGTGTTGATATAAGATTGGTCGGGTCGTCCGGTTACAGGCACAACTGATATCATTGAGCATTTTCCAGTAAGATAACTGTTGATCCTGATAATGAACACCAAACCGTTTTCTGAACTTTCACTATAGCTGCCAATGTCTGTGCTGGTTTTGGCTGCCGAGTATACAAAGTATACATCATCCGTGTGGTCGAGCACTTCAGGACTGCCTATCAGATCAAATTTGAAAGAAAGTCCATTAAACTTGCCGTCTTTTTCTGCCTGACTTATAGTGCTGTTAAACTTTCTTGCAACAAGAGCACTGCCGTCAGAAACATTAATGATATACATGACCACCAAGGCAATGATAACTACTATGAAAGCAAATGCGATTATTTTTTTCTGTGTATCGCTAAGTCCGTTTGAACTGGAGTATGAAGCTGTTTGCGTACTTGTTGAGGTGCTGTTCTGCATATTGTTACCGTTTACATAGCAACCGCATTTGGGACAGATCGTGACATCATTACCTACAAGACTTCCGCAATGTCCGCAATAGGTCTTATTGCTATTGCTGCGATGACAATCACTGCAAAGACCATCACCGTGATCAAACTCGATCACAGCACCGCATTCTTTACAAAATTTCATAACAAATTCCTCCTAAAGGACAGACATTGTGATAAAGCCAAGTGCCCAGGTGATGATTCCCACCAAAAGGCAAGTTTTAGCGGCTTTTGGACGGGTATCCTTTTTTACAAAGTACATTATGATACCGGCAAGAGGTATCAGCACGCTAAGAAGTACTTCCACAAAGTCTGCACCTGAATAAGGGTCATAGTCAGGGTTTTGGTTCGTGTTTGTTCGTGCTGCCTTTTCGGTCGCACAGCCGCAATGTACGCACATTACTGCGTCATCATTAATTTCTTTTCCGCATTTTCTGCAAAAAGCCATAATTTTTCCCTCCTAATTATTTTTGATTTTCTTTTTTGTTTAATGCTCCGATTATCAACTCCATTTGTGCCGATTTATAAATAGCAGTTTTATAAGAGCCTATAGATTTTATGGCTGCAAAAGCTGATATGAGAATTATAAATAGTCCAAAACCAGTTCCTATTATTTTAAATTTAGGAACTATTTTTACTAAATCTTGCATTTGTTTAGCTGTTTGAGCTGCATATTGAGCTGTAGATTTAGTATTTTCGGTCGTTATTTTAAGAGCCTTATACACGTATGTATAATAATCTGTTCCAAATTCAGCATAATCTGCGGAATTATAATATTCGTTGTAATTGTTTGTATCTGCAGTGTTGTATGGTGCGGATATGTTACCACTTGTTGCTGTGACTATAAGTCCCACTATTATTCCCAATGCACAAACAATAATCTTACCAATAAGTATTGTTTTGTAGTTTGGCTGTTCTGATGTTAGCAAAGACTTTGCTCCTAACGATATGCTCTGTTTTGTTTCTGCTCTTGCCAAGGTATAACACCCACATTCAGGACAGATTTCTGTTCCGTCTTTAACGTATTTTCCACAATGTCCACAATATGCCATATGACATTCCTCCATATTCTTCTATAGTGCTTTTTGCACTACTTATTTTGTACTGTCATTATACCACTTTATTTCCACGATTTGTTAAGCTGGCTGCTTAGGATAACGATTACATTTTGTAAACAAAGTGTAAATTTTGCAGATGTAAACGTTGATAGGGGGCGCTTTTGAAATAAGGAGTGGGGAGCGAGGGGTGTTATTTCAAAAAGTGGGGAGTTTTTGAAATAAGGGAGATAAAAATTTCCGCCGCAGGTCGCATTAATTCGTGACCTGCGGCGGTTTGTATAATCTAGTGGTTATACCACCCAAGAGGTGTACCAGATATATTTATGTTTATCTGCTTTGTTTCCTGATATTCATCAAGACCGCTTGTACCAAGTTCTCTGCCAACGCCACTCATTTTGTAGCCACCCCACGGGGCTTCTGAAAAGGCTGGATTATAGCAGTTTATCCACGTTATACCTGCACGAACTTCTTTTATCACCCTTAGAGCTTTTGCGGTATCATTGCAGAAAACAGCACCTGCGAGTCCATAATCTGTATCATTTGCCAATTCTATTGCTTCTTCCTCTGTTTCAAAAGTCAGCACAGTAAGTACAGGACCAAATATTTCTTCACGAACTATTGACATATCAGGGGTGCAATCGTCAAATATGGCAGGCTTGATGAAATTTCCGTTGACAAGATCGTCATCTGTACATTTGTATCCACCGCAAAGAAGTTTTGCTCCCTCTGCCTTTCCTTTTTCAATATATCCAAGTACGTCCTGCATATGCTTTTTTGATATGAGCGGACCCATATCAGGGTTATCAAGAGGAGCGCCAAGGGTAAGCTTATCAGTTCTCTCGACAAGTTTTTTTAGAAATTTATCCTTTATCGATTTTTCTATTATCAGCCTTGATCCTGCACAGCAGACTTCTCCTTGATTTAAAAATATACCCATCATTACCCATTCAACGGTCTTGTCGATATCCGTGTCTGCAAAGACGATATTAGGTGACTTTCCACCGAGTTCAAGCCCTATTTTCTTTACGTTGCCAGCCGCAGCTCGCATTATGCCTTGCCCAACGGATGTGCTGCCTGTGAATGTAATCATATCTACCTTTTTGCTTTCGGCTAAAAGATTTCCAACTGTACTTCCTGAACCGATGACCAGATTTGCAGTGCCTTTTGGTAGATCACATTTATCAAGTATCTCAAAAAGCTTCAATGCCGAAAGTACCGTTTCAGAGCTTGGCTTGAAAATTATACTGTTGCCAGCCGCAAGTGCAGGGGCTATTTTCCATACGCTCATCAAAAATGGAAAGTTCCAAGGTGTGATAAGTGCGCAGACACCCACTGGTTCTTTCACTGTGTATGAGTGCATATTGCCGAAATTGCTGTTTACATTGTAAGTTTGACCGCTTGGTGTACGGATAAGCCCTGCATAATAACAGAAACAATGCACAGCATCGTCAACATCTGCCTGCGCTTCACGCAAGGGCTTGCCGTTGTCCATTGACTCTGTCTTAGCTATTTCATCAATCTCGCTCTCTATCATATCAGCAATCTTTAGAAGCTTGTCGCTTCGTTGCTGAACATCAAGATCACGCCATTCTCTGGTTTTGTAAAAGGAACGTGAGGCACTTTCTATTGCATATTCCACATCTTCCTTGCTGTTTTGCACTATCTCGCCTAACTCTTTGTTATTTGAAGGATCAACAGATCTCAGAACAATTCCCGAAGTGCCTTCAAACCATTCTCCGTTAATGTATGTTTTATATCTGCGCATAGAAAGAACTCCTTTTTGCTTGATTTACAGTGACTTTAAATATAGATCTCTTATGTGTGACCTGTCAAATTTTACGGGATGATAGGATATACCTGCTGCTGAAACTTTCATACAGCTGTCTGTCAGCATATCGATATCACTTTCTTTTACTCCAAAATCTGATAACGTACAGGTAAGACGAAGTGAGTCGATAAATTTTGTTATCTGTTCTGCACAATCATTCTCATTATTGCCGCCTAACACTTTTGAAATAAATGCAAATTTCTGTGGGTCACCTTTTATGCTTGCTTCTGTTACTGCAGGGGTTATGGCTGCAAGACCTTTGCCGTGTACGGCATTCTTGAAACCGCTGACAGGGTGTTCCATACCGTGTGCAAGTGTAACACCAGCGGTATTTATGACCATTCCCCCCATTGTGCTTGCAAGACTTATCTTGTCCCAGTACTCTGGATTGTTGTCACCCTTAAAAAGCTTTGGAAGATCATCTGCAATAAGCTTCATTGCCTTTTCGCACATAATATCCGTAAATGGTTGAGCAATGCGGCTTATATAGGCTTCCATACAGTGACAAAAGGCATCAAAACCGACACTTGCCAAAACATTTTTCGGCATAGTCATCATACATTCAGAATCAATGATAGACGCCTTTGCAACTATTGCATTGCATCTTAGTGATTTTTTATCTCCGTTTTCCGGGTTTGTTAATACAGCAAATCCGTTTCCCTCACTGCCTGTTCCGCAGGTCGTTGGGATAAGTATTATCGGCAGAGCTTTGCCGCTTTTCAGACGATTGAATATGTAGTCATTTATATCACCGTCATTTACTGCGATAAATGCTGCTGCCTTTGCACAATCCATAACGCTTCCGCCGCCGACGCCTATGACCATATCGCAGCCGTTGTCTTTTGCTATTCGTGCAGCTTGCTCAGCTGTCGTTGTAAGAGGATTTTGTGGTACTTTATCAAAAACAGTATATTCGATACCTGATTTTTTTAAGTGACTGCAAATTCGGTTAAGCAACCCAGAGCGCTTTGTGCTGCTTTTTCCTGTGACAACAAGTGCCTTTTTGCCGTGATCGCTTGCGATGATTCCAACAGAGCTGACTTTTCCTCTTCCAAAAACAATATTTACAGGCAGGTAGTAATTAAAATCCATACTCACGTTTAATACCTCTTTTCTTGTATTATTTATCAGACTTTGCTTTTACCAAAGCGGTCTCAAATATCTCAAAGCCTTTTTCAAGTTGTTCGTCTGTTACACACAGAGGGACAAGAAATCTTATAACGTTTCCGTGTGTGCCAGCATTTTCAAGCATAAGTCCCATTTGAAGGGCGTTCTGTATCACCTTAGAAACAAGTTCGCCGTTTGGTTCTTTTTCTGCTTTAGTCTTTACAAATTCCACGCCAAGCATCGAACCAAGACCTCTTACATCTCCTACCTCTTCATATTTTTCTTTAAGACCGCTGAAAAATATAGTTGCCTTTTTACCTATTTCTTCAGCCTTGCCTGCATAATCTTCTTCCAGCATTATATCCATTACCTTGAGTGCAGAAGCACAGGCAAGAGGATTTCCGCAATATGTTCCGCCAATAGTTCCCACAGGTACTGAATCCATAATTTCCTCACGGGCGGTTATTGCACTTATTGGAACGCCGCCGCCAAGAGATTTTGCTGTTGCTATAATATCTGGTGCAGCACCTGCTTCCTTCCAATATTCTGAGGCATAGTATCTGCCACTTCGACAGTTTCCACACTGTACTTCATCAGCAATAAGTAAAATACCATTATCGTCGCATATCTTTCTGACGGCTTTTACCCATTCGATAGGTGCGGGGACAAAACCACCCTCTCCTTGAACAGGTTCAACTATCATTGCTGCAATATCACTGGCAGGTGCAGCTTCATCAAAAAGAGTGTTGAGTTTGTCTAGGTAATATGCTATCGCTTCTTGTTCAGAATATCCTTTTGGTGCATGATAAAGGTAAGGGAACTCAGCTCTGTAAATATCAGACGGGAAAGGACCCATTCCCTTTGCATAAGATTTTTTTGCTGTAAGAGCCATTGTAAGATTTGTTCTTCCGTGGAATGCACCAGAGAAGCAGATGATGCCTTTTCTTCCTGTATATGCTTTGGCTATCTTTACTGCATTCTCATCTGCCTCTGCACCGCTGTTTGCAAAGAATGTTTTCAGTTTATCACCTTTGCATGGCATAAGTTTGTTGAGCCTATCAGCAAGTTCAATGTAACCACTGTGTGCCACCACATTGAAAATGCAGTGAAAATATTTTTCTGCCTGATCTTGAACAGCTTTCACGACCTCAGGTCTGCTGTAGCCGATGTTGAGAACGCCGACACCTCCGATAAAATCAAGAAAGATGTTTCCGTCAACATCTTCGAGCATTGCGCCCTCTCCACGCTTGATACATATAGGATATGTATAGCCACAGAGCGCTTTAGGCAGTGCGTTGTCCCTTTTTTTCAAAAGTACACAGGCATTTGGTCCTGGAACCTTATCTGTAATTATAGTTGGCAATGAATTTCTTAGCATTATAAAGTCACTCCTGTTCTTTTATTACGGAAAGTTTTTTCCTTTGATATAATTATAAGAAAAAAACAGTATAACAGCAATGTGTTGTCTTTATAATCTTTATTGTGGTGTATGCACACAATAAATTATGACTGATCTTTTTGACTTTCACGATAGTTTTTGATCTCAAACGCCATTTTAAGTTCAAGATAGACGTCAAGATCATCAAGTTCGCAGCAAAGTATCTTTTTGATCTTATCCATACGATAGCGCATTGTATTCCTGTGGATAAACAGGTGCTCTGCTGCTGCGGCAGCGTTGCAGTTATGATCAAGATAGGCTTCAAGCGTTTTGCAAAGGTCGCCCTCCTGCAAAACATCAGATTGTATCAGTTTGCCTATATGATTATTTACATATTCATCAAGAAACTTATCATTTTTTATCTGCGCGATAAGCGAGTAGATACCGAGATTATCGTAAAAGAATACTTTCTGACTTTTACTTTCAGAGTGTGATATTTTAATGGAGTTCAGAGCTTCCTGAAAGCTTTTCTTTAATTCCGATATGTATTCATATGCAGATCCTATTCCTGCCTTTGCGTCAACGCCGTAGTAAGAACTAATGTGGTCTATTATCCTTGTGAGTATATTGGAGAGCAGATCGCGGCTAAATAGCTCCGAGGGGATAAGCATTATGCCTGTATCTATTTGCCAGAGCATCAGCATTTTTTGCAAACCATAGTTTTTAAATTCATATCTGATATATCTTTGCAGATTTTCATAAGAGTCCTGAAGTTTGTTGTTTTTGTTTAACTTCAGCACGACTATATGATTTTTATCCGATATATTAGTGCCTAGATAGCCTGCCCGTATCTTTATATCAGCGTCATTTATATTAGAGGAATAAATTATTGCAGCAAGAAGCTGATCTATCGAGTTTGTGTTGCTTTCTTCTTCCACCAATGCCTTGCATACGATCTGTGAAAGATCAATGAGGTGCAGATCATAGGACAGTTCAAACAGCGGTAGTTCGTTGTCATTGCAGTATTCGGTCAGCATAGGTGATATCTGTCCGACATTTATAACAAGCCCAGCTATATTCTTTTGGTTCATTTCCACAATCATACTGAGCATTTTGTCATCATTGTCTGTGAGTGCTGCATTTGTGACAATAACAAGTTCTCCTCCGTGTATCAACTGTGAGACTTTAAAATCATCTGAAAGACATTGTGTACAATCGGCAAAATATATCCACCGTATGTTTCTGTACATTCCTGATCCACCCGCTATAAGCTTCATTCCTGAATATATTTTGGGAATGTTCATTAGATCTTCGCAGTTCATTTGTTATCACTCCTAAAAACACCTTTAGCCCATAGGTAAAACTATGGGCTGGAGATGCGAGATTTATCCTTTATTATACATAAGATACATAAGATACATAAGGTCCTGTGCGATCGTTGCCGCCGCAAGTGCGGTGATCTCGCTGTGGTCATATGCGGGAAGCACCTCTACAAGATCTGCTGCTACAACATTGATACCACGCAGTTCGTAAAGTAGTCGCCTTGCCTGAGCTGAGGTAGGACCGCCAATAACAGGCGTACCTGTACCTGGTGCAGCCGAGGGATCGAGAGCGTCAATATCAAAGGTTATGTATACAGGCATATCGCCCACAATGGCTTTCAACTGTCTAGCTAGCTCTTTCATATCCATATTTACAGCGTCCATAGCATAGAAAATATTATATCCACATTTAGTCATTTCAGTTCTTATAAAAACCTGCGCCGAATGTGACGGGTCGATACACCCCTCAGCCTGTAAGTCATATGCGAAGTTTGCGTGGGATACATTTCCATCAGTGGACGGAGTGCTGTCCTGATGAGAGTCAAAATGCAGCAGAGCAAGTTTTCCAAACTTTTCGCTTGCAGCTCTGACCATACCATATGGAATAGTGTGGTCTCCGCCAAGGGTAAGAAGTTTGCTGCCAGATTCAAAAACTTTTTTGGCAGTATTATACGTTTCCTCAAGCATTACCTTCGTTGTATTTGCACCCACATAGTATCCTACATCGCCGTAATCAACGATCTTTGCTTTATCGCTGAGTTTGTAGCTCCATGGATAGGCAAAGCAGTTTGTAAGCTGACTCATATTTCTTATAGCTCTTGGTCCAAGTCTTGCACCTGGACGATTTGTAACACCACTATCGAAAGGTACACCCATTATAGTTATGTCAGCACATTCAGTATCCTGTGTGTACGGATAAAGATTAAAACTTGGTATTCCTGCATAATGCAGATGTTTCTGAATTTCATATTCCATAATAAATAGCTCCTTTATCTTAAAATGTTATTGCAGTTGCACGGCAGGGACTTCCTTCACCGTTATGCAGTTTTAGTGGAAAGGCTGTAAAAAAGAACTTTTCAGGCAGAGATGATAAATTTACAAGACCAAGTATTATCGGTATCCCTGCCTCTGAAAACTTATAGTCAGGAAGAACGAGGTCAGCTCCTACTGATGAGATCCCGTCATTCGGATCGCCTATCATAGGGCTGTCCATTCCCACGAGTTTTATTCCCTTTGATACAAGATATTCTGCCGCAGGTACTGTAATATATGGGCTTTCAGATACATATTCTTTTTTGTTCCAAAAGCTATCCCAATTTGTTCGGATAATACATATCTCGTCTTTTTCAAGATCATCAGCACCTGCTGCCTTTAGTCTTTTCACTGTTATCTCTTTGCTTTCTGAGAACGGCAGGTAAAGTAACCGAGCGTTACCTGCGAATTTCTCAATAGGGGTCTCGCTTATTCCCTGTGCATTTTCGCTCCAATGAGCGCTGTTTTCTATGTGAGTGCCTGTGTGGGCTGTCAGTGTATATTCTCTTGCGATATAGCCATTTTTATCGACACACGCAAGATCTTTTACGCTGTATGGCGTATATGGCTCACCATAATACCACATTTTTTCTGTATATTCGCCGCTCAGATCAATTATTTTCATAACATATGCCTCCTGTCAGAAATCCCAGCCATATCGTGTGGCATATATATCAAGCTGTTTTTCAATATCATCAGTGTATCCCTGAGGTATTTTTTCAAGGCTGTCAAGATAGTTTATAAGCTCACTTGAAAAATCAATAGGCTGATCAAAGCCCCTTTTGTCAATGTTTTTCATATCATCAGCAGGCGTATGTCCCCATACGAATCCACCGTTTGACATAGTAAGACTAGGAATTTTGTTTGATGTGAGATTTAGTGTGTCACAGGGAACAGGTCCGGAAAAAATGTCCAACGTTGAGCCGCACTTTTCAAATATTTTTTCAAATATCGCTTCAAAGTCTTTTACGCCTGCATAGGTTATGGAATAAGGCGTTGCCATTCCAATGATATCGTAATTGATATTATATTTTATACGTTTGTAAATGTCCTGGTTTTGCTGCAAAAAGTATTTGCTTCCGTGCAGACCAGGTTCGTGACCCGACCAGCAGGCAAAATACAAGGTCCTATGTGTTCTGACGCCCTTGTCGGATAGAGCCTTGTATTTTTCTGCTAATGCCATAACAGTGCCTATTGCACCTGCATCATCAACAGCACCTTTGCTGCTGACTGCCGAGTCAAGATGACCTGAGATCAAGATCACTTCATCTTGCTTGTCTGTACCCTCTATCACACCTATCGTATTGGTGCTTTCTTTTTTCTGAACCTGAGTTTTTAATTCAACGTGCAGTATGACCTTATCATTTTGGCTGAACAGTTTATTCACATCATTTTTGTTCATTATGAATGACGGCAGCATATACTGTGCTTCTCTGTACTCAAAATTTGAATACACATATGGTATGCCTTGCTGTGACTCGTCTGTTGTGAATATTACGGCAGCGGGCTTATATTTTTCAAGTACCTTGTAGGTGTCTATATCTGGGTAATCCATAAGAACGCTTCGCTCTATAACTACGATCTTTCCTTTGATATCTGTTTTTATACACTTGTCACTGATAGGATAGATCTCGCCGATAACACCCATTTTCTTGACGTCTGAATGTATAAGTACAGCTTCCGCTGTTAAGCCACCCTCTGGTGTATCTGTACAGAAGCACATATTAGTATGTGGCAGAGGTGTGATCTGCTTGTTTGAGATCAACTCAACAACGCTTTTTTCAGTGCTGCAAACAGGTACTTGAAAATGATGCTGGATATATTTCATGCCGAGAGATCTGAACACTTCGACAGCGTGTTCTGCTGCCTTGTTCATCTGTGCAGTGCCTGCGATACGCTCTCCGCATTCTTCAACAAAAAAACGTGTATGTTTGTATGCTATCTCAGAATAGTCTTTGCTCATTATAGGATCACTCCTTAGTTTGACATGATCTTATTCCATTGTTCATCATATGCGGAAAGTGCGTCAGTAGGGATGTCCGAATTGAGAATGTATGATTTTTTTATCATCAGGGATCTCAAACATACCTTCTATTTTCTTATAATCATCGGAAACATAATTCAGCGCTTCCTCATTATTTGATATAGCGGGGTATGTATTCAAACACTCTGCATAAATTTTAGGGTCGCATATATAATCAATAAACTTTTCAGCATTCTTACTGTTAGGCGATTGCTTTCCAATAACCCAATACTGTGTGCATTGCATAAATGTCTGGTCTTCTACCTTGAGGTAATCAAGATCAGGGTCATCAAGAAGCGCTCTTGAAGCGTCACTTGCAAATGTAAGAGCGACACTGCATTCGCCATTTTTCACAGAAGAACTTGGTGTTGCGCCGTCGAACACCTTTACGTTCGCAGTAAGCTTCTTGACCCATTCTGTTGCTTCAGCAATCTCTTTTTCGTCTGTAGAGGAGTCTGAATATCCAAGGTGCATAAGTGCTGACGGATACCACATGAACGAATAAGGCATTGTAACGATCTGACCACGAAGCTTTTCATCAAGAAGATCATCCATTTTTGTGATAGTGACAGGACAGGTCTTTGTGTTGTATATCCAAGTGTAACCGCCGGTGGTGTTATATGGAATAGAGTACTTCTTGTCATTGTCATTCAGTGAGATATCACATTTATCTGTGGAAATATATTTGCTGTTTGGAATATCTTCATAGCTTATTTCTTGAAGCATATCTGCATCGATAAGTGCGTGCAGAGTAGAAATAGCAGGCTGACCAATATCATAACCCTTGGGATCTTCTGACCACTTGGTATAGATGAGAGTATCATTGTCAACATAGTCGATATTACACTTTATGCCTGTTTCTTTTTCAAAGCTGTCAATGACAGATTGAGGAACATAGTCAGGGTAGAGAATCATATTAAGTTCTTTTGTGTCGCCTTTGCTGCCTGAATTGTTTCCACAGGAAGCCAGTCCGGTTGTTGCCGCCAATACCAATGCTGCTGTCAACGCCAGAAATTTTCTTCTTTTCATTTTACTTTCCTCTTTTCTTTTTTATTGCAATAGCCGCGGTAGCTATAAGCATTACCGCAAGTATTATGGTGAACAATGCGTTATATTCAGGTGAGATACCTACCTTCAGATTTGAGTATATTTTTACAGGAAGTGTGGTATATCCCGTGTTGCTGAGAAAATTTGATACGATAAGATCGTCAAATGACAGCGAGAATGCCATAAGTCCGCCAGTAAAAATACCTGGAAGTATCATAGGGCAGATGATGTGTATGAATGTATATATCTGGTTTGCGCCAAGGTCAAGTGAAGCTTCTTCTATAGAAACATCATAGTCTGCAAATCTTGACTTGAGCGTAACAATAATATACGGAAGAATGAATATAGTATGCGCACATACCATAACCCCAAAGCCTTTTGATATGCCAGCTGCACCTGTAAGCCCAAGAAATGCTACCGCTATAACTATTTCTGGGATCACCATAGGTACAAAAACCATAAAATTCAGAAACGAACGGCTCTTGAATTTAAGCCTGCAAAGCGCATATGCACCAAGGGTGCCGATAAAGATAGCGGCAAGCGTACTTATTACTGCCAGTGTAAGTGAGTTTATAAGTACTTGGATCATTTCACTATCAGAAAACAGTTTGCTGTAATAATCAAGCGTGAAGCTTTCCCAATGCTGATTTGAAGGCAGGCTGTTGAATGAAAATGCGATCATAACTATTACAGGGATAAATACAAACACATATATCAGCATCACATAAGCATTCGTTATTTTATTTACAAGTTTGCTGTTTTTCATTTACATCGCCCCCAAATCATCAAGGTTTCCTATCCTACTGTAAAGATAAAGCATAAGCAGAATGAATATTACAACGCACACTGAGAGTGCTGCACCGAGAGGCCAGTTCCTTGCACTGAGAAATTGGTTGCATATAATGTTACCTATCATATATACTGTTCCACCGCCGATAACATCTGTAATAAAATATGTGCCTATAGCAGGAACAAAAAGAATGATAAATGCTGCGATTATTCCCGGAAAAGTCATAGGGAGAATTACCTTTATGAAGGTCTTTATCTTGCCTGCTCCAAGGTCATAAGATGCCTCGATAGTTGCTTCGTCAAGTTTTTCTATAGATGAATATAACGGCATTACTGCAAACGGCAGAAGATATTGTACAAGCCCAATTGTGATCGAGCCGTTTGTATAAAGTATCTGCAAAGGTGAGCTTATGATATGAAGCTTCATAAGAGCAGTATTTATCAAGCCAGATGAATTAAACATTATAACAAGGCTATATAGTCTTGCAAGGCTACTGGTGTAAACAGGTATCATGAGCAGAAACATAAGCAGCTTGCCTGATTTTTTCCACTTTCTTGCCACAATAAAGGTAAATGGATATCCAAGCAATATGCATAATACAGAGCTTTTAAGAGCCATACATATTGATCTTCCTACGGCTTTGAGATAAGTAAAATCTGCAAGAGACTCATAAGCGTCAACTGTAAATCTTCTGATAGTGCCGCCGTATGCGCCACGTCCCATAAAACTCATTGCTCCAACATATAAAAGTGGAAGTACCACCAGCAGCAGAAGTGCCAAAGTTAGTGGGAGAATATATACAAGTGCCGTGAAATTGAACCTGCTGCGTGATGTTGTCATTTACTGCACCCCCCGCAATGTGTCAAAATTTTCGGCCATAGGGCCTGTCGGATTTTTGATCATTACAGCGTCCTTTGCGTCCCATTCAAGATATACCTTGTCACCGATATTTATATCGTTGTAGGAAGCAATGTCTGCAACTTTTATCTCGTGTCCGTTAGAAAGCACGGCAATATGTTTCATCATATTGCCAGTAAATATCTGCTCCTTTATCTCGGCTGGCAGTGAATTGCCGCTTCCTGCTTTTCTTGTGATCCGTACTTTTTCTGGACGAATGCAAACATATACCATTTGTCCTGCAACATAACCATCACCGCTGCACAGGATGTTTCCACTTTCGATCGCAACTGTGCAGTTGTCGCTATTTCTGTCCTTTACTACGCCCTCGAAGATATTTGACTCACCGATAAATTCTGCAACATATTTTGTTTTTGGCTTCATATAAAGTTCCTTTGGGGAACAGACCTGTTCAAGTATGCCCTTGTGCATTACAGCAATCCTGTCACTCATCGTCAGAGCCTCTTCCTGATCGTGAGTGATGTATATAAATGTTATGCCAAGCTTTTTCTGCATTGTTTTCAATTCCAGCTGCATCTGCTTTCTGAGATTAAGGTCAAGAGCCCCCAATGGTTCGTCAAGCAACAATACCTTTGGATTATTGATGAGTGCTCTTGCAATAGATACACGCTGTTTTTGTCCGCCTGAAAGCTGAGCAGGCTTCCTTTTTTCATATCCGTCTAACCTGATAAGCGAAAGCATATGTGAAACACGTTCGTGTATCTCTGCTTTGGAAATTTTTTTTACTTTCAGACCATATGCAATGTTGTCATAAACGCTAAGATGAGGAAACAAAGCATAACTTTGAAAAGCCGTATTTACTTGCCTTTTATAAGGCGGAACACCTATCACGGAGCTGCCGTCGATACAAATATCGCCGGAGGAAACGTCCTCAAAGCCAGCTATCATACGCAGCGTGGTGGTTTTGCCGCAGCCAGAAGCTCCAAGAATAGTCAAAAACTCGCCCTCATAAATATCCAGATCAATATTCTTGACGACCTTGACATCATTGTCATATGTTTTTGATATGCCTTTTAAGGACACTATTACTTTTTTCTCTTTCATAGTTACCTCTCTTACTGCTTACAAAGCATTTTCTCCACATTCTCCTGTACGGATTCTCATGGCATCTTCGATGTTAGATACAAATACCTTGCCATCGCCGTGTGTTCCTGTACCAATCTCATTGTAGATGTCGTTCATAATGAGCTTTAGCTCACTGTCTTTTACAACTGTCATAACATATATCTTAGGGAGAAGATTAGTTGCAACATCATCATTTTCAGCTTTGCTGATATGACCTTTCTGACGTCCACAACCCATTACTGAATAAACGGTGAGACCAAGGCAATTGTGATTGACAAGGATCTTCTTGATAATCTCTAGCTTTTCCGTTCTTGTGATAATTTCGATTTTTTTCATGTAATCCAACCTCCTGAATAAAAAAGACGCCATTTGCCTTTAAAAAGGAAATAACGTCTTTGTTCTTTGAAATATTCTGTTTTGTCTTTCTATGACCTAAGTATATCACAATAAACAAGATTAATCAAGTTGTGCAAGTTACAAATAATGTTGTTGCGAGTGCACAATAATCAGTAATTGTGCAAAGAACACAGAGACAATTGTGGTGTTATGACCTTGAAATCTCTTTTATAATTTAATATAATTTTTATAAGGTAATGTTAAACCCTTAATAATGACTATTGGAGATGATTTTTATGAGAGCGGCGGTAGGCGGCTTTTTTCACGAAACAAATACATTCTGTGCTATACGCACAGACCTTGACAGCTTTAAAGCTCGTGATTACATTGATACTGATGATGTTAAGGAGTTTACGGAGTATTTCAACGACGCTCGTGAGATAACGGGCTTTTTGAGGACATTGGCAAAGTATAATGATGATGTATTACCTCTGCCAGCTGCGTTTGCTACGCCGTCGGGACTTATTGAAAAAGATGTATATGTCGCTATAAAAGAGAGAATGCTTGAAAGGATCGCTTTTACTAAGCCTGATGTTGTGTTTCTCAATCTCCATGGTGCAGCAGTAGTTGAAGGCTTTGATGATTGTGAGGGGGACTTGCTCAGCTCAATCAAGGCACTTGTTGGAGAAGGTACGCCGATATATGCTGTACTTGACCTGCACGCAAATGTATCTCCTCTTATGGTGAAGAATGCAGACCTTCTTCTGGGTTATAATACAGAACCTCACGTTGATATAAGGAAACGTGAATCGGAATGTGTGGAGATATATCATAGACAGCTTGAAGAAGGCTTTGTAATGAAAACGGCATATGCTCAGCCACCGCTCCTTTTGCCTGCGATCAATACAGATACAAATGGTGGTGCTATGACGCCATTTATAGCCCAAGCTTTTGAATATGAAAAACAGGCAGGCGTTATCAATGTATCACCATTTGCAGGCTTTTATGGCTCTGACAAATATAATGCAGGTCCGTCTATTATTTGTACGGTGACAACAGATGTATCCGATGCACAGGCGATATGTAATGACATATCAAATATATTTATAGACAAAAAAGATAGTTTCTTTGTGCACCTTGATCCACTTGACAAAATAATAAGCACAATAAAGAGTGCACCTTCAAAAAAATATGCCGTTATCGATGAATGTGATGACCCGCTCGGCGGCGGTCCTGCTGATGGTACTTATATTCTTGATAAACTTATTGAGGGCGGTATAAATAAAATAGGGGTATCAACTATCTGTGATAGAGAGATCACGGAAATGGCTTTTGCAGCAGGAGAGGGTGCTGTTATAAAGGGACTTCTTGGTGGAAAAACTGATAATAAGCACGGACGACCTTTACCGATAACGGCGGTGGTCACTAAACTCATTTGCAAACCAATACCAATGTGCGAAGCTAATGGTGAAGAATTTGCAGATTATGGGGAAACATATACTGATTATGGTCGCATAGCTGTTATTAGCACGGAACAAGCAGATATTGTTGTAACTGAAAATAAAGTTCCAACGGAGATGATAAATATTTTTAGACATCTTGACATTGACAGCAACAAATATTCAGTTCTCGTTCTCAAAGGCTTCGGCCATTCATACAAGACAAATTTTAGCGACAAGGAATATGTATATTTTACAGCAGAGAGTATAGGTGTCAATAATCCTGACGTTACAAAAATCGGTGAATTTAAGAAGATAAGAAGACCTGTTTATCCGCTGGATATGAAATAGTATGTTAGCTATGTTTCAAGGTAATTAGATTACAGATAACAATAAAAGAAGTCACCGCCGCAGGTCGTATTAATTCGTGACCTGCGGCGGCCTTGCATTATTTTATGTATAGCCTATCCGCCGATCTGAGGAGTGCAATTTTTTCGTGCAACATAATGCTCGTCAATAGTTGGAAATGTATGTTTAGAACGCCACAATAGCATTACGATTTTTACACGAATATTAAAATTATGATATAATTTCTGGCCATATAGTGCTACGATATAGTTGCAAACAAAACTAGAATCAGAAAGGACGGTTAAAATATGAGAAGATTTAATGGCTATATGCACGGCATCGATATCGGAGGCTGGCTGTCACAATGCGATTACAGTAAGGAACATCTTGATAATTTTATTACAGAGGAGGACATCAAGCGTATAAAGGGCTGGGGCTGCGACCACGTTAGAGTGCCTGTGGATTATAATATCTTTCAGGACGAAAACGGCTTTATAGAGAGCGGCTTCGACTATGTTCAGAAGTGTATCGATTGGTGCGGAAATAACGGTATCAATATGATACTTGACCTCCATAAGACAATGGGCTTTTTCTTTGACAAGGCTCAGGCTGAAAGCGGATTCTTTGATAACGCTGAGCTTCAGCAGAAATTCTATGACCTTTGGGAAGAGTTTGCAAAGCGTTTCAGCAAATATTCTGACAGGGTCTCTTTTGAACTTCTCAATGAGGTAACTGACCCTAAGTTCAGCACAAAGTGGAATGCTATCATTGAAAATACCATAAAGCTTATCAGAAAATATAGTGCTGATATAAATATCATTGTGGGCAGCTACTGGAACAACTCTATTGATTCAATGAAAGATCTTGATAAGCCTTATGACGAGCATATAGTTTATACTTTCCATTGCTATGACCCATTTCTTTTCACTCATCAGGCTGCCTATTGGGTAGATGAGATGCCGAGAGATTTCAGGATCGATTATCCGGGAAGCGTCCCAAAATACAGAAGTGAGGTAAAGCGTCTTGGTCTTGAATATATGCAGACATACGAGGAGGTCAAGACAGAGAAATTTACGCCTGATTATTTTATGGGAAGATTTGCTGAGGCTGTAAGGGTCGCAGAGGAAAGAAATGTTCCTATGTATTGTGGAGAATACGGTGTTATAAATCTTGCATCTGCTGAAAATACTCTTAACTGGTACAAGGATATAAGCAGTGCCTTTGAGAAATGTTCTATCGGAAGAGCGGCTTGGTCATACAAGGGTGTTGACTATGGCTTTATTGACGGACATCTTGACAGCGTTCTTGATGAACTGGTAAAGTATCTTTAATAGATCATTTCTTAATATAACTCCATTTTTGGACAAGCTCGGTCACGTTTGCCGAGCTTGTTTTTTTATGCTTAGTTTCATAAATTGATGTTTGCTCATAAAATTCTATTTACGATAATTATTTGATATAAATAATTGAATATTGATATAATAGTTTTAAAACAAAGCGTATAATATAAACATAATAATTCATAGTCACTTTCTTATAATAACTTCCGAATAAACAGACCTGCTTGAATATCAAGTGGGTCTGTTTTCATATATTTATAATCTTTCATAAATTCGATATTAAACACTTTTATGATATTTATGTTACGTTTTTGATATAAACAAAACGTTTACATAGTTATAATATATACAGAAACAACAAAATAAATTGCTTTTAGCAAAAAATTTTATTGAAAAATAGGAGGAAAAGGTTATGAAGATCAAAAAATTTGTAGCAGGTCTTTCAGCAGCGGTTCTCGCAGCAACAATGATGTCAGTTTCTGTTTCGGCAGCAAAGCTAGGCGATGTTGTTCATCCGTCAGAGGAGGACTCAAAAATGAATGACTCATATTACTCTATCGGAGCAATGGGCTTTTATATGGGTCAGGACTGGACCTGGAATCAGGGCGACTGGGTAGGCATCGATGATGCTGGCAAGATAACTGTTGAATATAAGATAAGCAAAGTTATCGCTGATAAGACAATGTCAGGAAAGGGAACTCTTGGAGATATGGGCGTTATGGTGGCTAATCTTCCTGATGGTGTTTATCCTGTGGACGTTAAGATATCTGACGCAAAGTTCGTTGCCGAGGACGGCACAACAACAGTTTTTGATTCGCTTAATTCTATCACTTCAATGGACGAGGACGCAGAGGGTGGAATAAGAATACATATCAGACCAACTGACGAGGTCAATGAGGAAACAGGCGAGGTAACAAAGAAAGCTTGTCCTGAGGTCGCAGGCTGGGAGAAGGAAGGCGCTTTCAACGGCGGCACACTTTCAATGACGCTTGATTTCGGTGTTGCATCTGCCGAGGGCGGAGAGTCAAAAACAGATGCTTCAAAGGCAGATTCAAAGTCTGATGCTTCAAGCTCAAAGGCTGATACGTCAAAGAAAGACGTTTCTTCATCTAAGGCGGATGCAAACAAGACTTCTGCAGCAGCGGCTGCATCTTCAAAAGCATCTGACAATACATCTAAGGCAGCAGAAACAGGTGCGGCTGTTGGCGGAGCACTTGCTGTTATCGCTCTTGCCGGCACAGCAGTGATCGTTGCAAAGAGAAGAAAGTAATATTCGGAGGTATGGCTATGAATAATGCAAAAAGAGTTTTAACATTTGCCCTTGCGGTTTGCTCGCTTTCAGCATTTGCTTCTTGCGGAAGTTCAAGTGATTCATCAAGCAAGGTAGTTGACAAAAAGCTTAAGGAAGATCAGCAGCAGATAGTTCAAAGACTTGCTGATGATATGAAAGATGTGAGAGATCTCAAGAGCAACGAAATAAAGTGGTTTTCACATTGGGATATCAACCCTACTGAGGCAGAGGACAAGGAGATAGGTGCTGACCTTGCTTTGTTCAAGACAAAGTATAATGGTAAGATAAACTGGGTGCAGACCACTTGGGAAACTAAGTTTGACGATCTTGCGGCACTTGTAATGTCAAATGATTCACCTGATTTCATCGGTGCTGATGATATGGACGTTTTCCCTAAGGGTGCTATAAAGTCAATGATAGAGCCTATCGACGATTATATCGATCTTTCAAAGCCTCTTTGGACAGACATAAAGGGTGCGACAGATCAGTTTATGCTTGGCGATAAGCATTATGTGAGCGTTATCAGAACAGACCCTGCATATGTTTTTGTATACAACAAGCAGACAATGGAAGATAACGGCTATGATGATCCTGCTGAGCTTTTCAAAGAAGGCAAGTGGAACTGGGATACATTCACAGAAATGTGTCTTGACTTTACTGACGCTGAAAGCGATAAATACGCACTTGACGGCTGGTATTATGAAAAGGCTTTGCAGCAGTCTTCAGGTGTGCCGCTCATCGGTATCACAGACGGCAAGCTTGTAAATAATATTTCTGACCCTATGATAGCTAAGGCTCAGAATATGATGTATGAGCTGCAGAAGAACAATGTTGTTTATCCAAAGCACGAGAATAACTGGAAACTCAGAGGGGACGCAGAGGGAAGCGGAATGGCAACAGGTCTGACGCTTTTCTATCCTATCGGACTCTGGGCGCTTGAAAATGCTCCGTCAACAACTGTAAACTATGGCGATGTATCAAAGGGAGAGGTAATGTTCGTTCCTGTTCCTTGCTCGGCTGATAGTGATAAACAGTATATCCCTTCAAGAGTACATGGCTTTAGCATTGTAAGAAACGCTCAAAATCCTGAGGGTGTGGCAGCTTTCCTTGAATGCTGCCGTTATGCAGAGCTTGACGAGGCTGCACATCAGATAACCCTTGATCAGTACAAGGACGATTACGGCTGGACAGATGAGATGCTTGAAATGAGAGAAACTATCTATGATCTGTCTGCACAGAACCCTGTATTTGACTTTGAACAGGGCGTATCTGCCGACCTTAACTCTATTTGCGATACTGCAATAAGAGGAACAATGAATCCGCAGGAGTCAAAGAGCTGGTCACAGGTCGTTCAGGAAAATGAAAAGGCTATAGATTATCTTATCGACGAGGCTATGACTTCAATGAAAGAGGCTAAATAATATCTAATTATCAGAAAAAAGGGCGGCAGGGTGATTTGCCGTCCTTTTTCTATAAATATGAAGCTTTACTTGTGTCTGTAAATATGATATAATAATCTAAAAAGCAGGGGGTGAAAGCTATGGAAATAAACAGAGAATTGTCTAAGCGGCAGTTTATGCAAAAGGAAAATGACTATCATCATTCACCATATGAAACGGAGCTGGAATTTTACTCTGCGGTGCGGGCGGGCGACCTTGAAACGGTCAAACGTTTGTATACGCCGCTGGATACAAACGGAAAGGGCAGACTCAGCAAAGACAAACTTAGAAACGTCAAGTATCATCTTGTCATAACCATAGCTATGCTGTGCAGGTTTTGCATTGAGGGTGGACTTGACCCGGAAACTGCGTATACCATAAGCGATATATACATTAATAAATGTGATGAGTGCCGCAACGAAGAAAGCGTTATGGCTGTACACAAAGAAGTCATCGTTTATTATACAAAGCAAATGAAAAAGGCTGCGTCACAGAACGTTTACTCAAAGCATATCCTTATGTGCTTTGACTGCATTTTCGATAATATTTATAAGGGCGTGACCGTCAATCAGATAGCTGATGAACTGAACATAACGCCTCAGTATCTTTCAAAGCTTTTCAGAGAGGAAGTTGGCGTAAAGATCTCTGATTTTATTATGTCAAAAAGGATACAAGCGGCTGAAAATATGCTGAGATATTCTGAATATAGTCCGCTTGATATAGCCAATTATCTTGCTTTCAGCTCGCACAGCCATTTTATTGCCTGCTTTAAGAAACAGACAGGACTTACGCCGAAACAGTATAGAGATCAGTTTTTCCGTGCAAACTGGAACAAGCATAGCACAAGCAGATCGAAAATTTAAGTTGACGTTAATAATCTGATATTTGCATTACTTTTCTGATATAAATATCACATCTGTTGATTTATAATACTTATAGAAGATAAAAATCTGGTATTTATTCGGAGGTAATGAAAAATGAAAAAAGTTTTGGCTATGTCGATTCTCACAATGATAGTTATGTCTATGGGTGGCTGCGGTGCTTCATCTGACAGCAGTTCTTCGCAAGATGTCAGCAGCAAGGCGGAAACGGAAAGCAATTCTCCATACACGGTTGAGGCGGATTTCAGCAAGGGTGCGTCAAATGATTTTTCCATTTCAGCAGGCTGGTCAAATGGTGATCCGTTCAACTGTTCGTGGAGCGAAGATAACGTAACTTTCAATGACGGAAAAATGCAGCTTACCATTGACAGTATGGGCGATTCCGAAGCGTACAGAGGCGGCGAGTATCGTTCAAAGGAAAACTATGGCTATGGACTTTATGAGGTATCGATGAAAGCCATAAAGAATGACGGCGTTGTATCATCGTTCTTTACATACACAGGTCCATCGGAGGATAATCCTTGGGACGAAATAGATGTTGAAGTCCTTGGCAAGGACACAACAAAGGTGCAGTTCAATTACTACACCAATGGTGTTGGCAAGCACGAATATATGTATGATCTTGGTTTTGACGCTTCTGAGGATTTTCACACTTACGCATTTGAGTGGAAAGAGGATAGCATAACTTGGTATGTTGACGGAAAAGAGGCATACAAGGCTACTGAAAATCTGCCTGTTACGCCTGGTAAAATAATGATGAATGCGTGGAACGGCATTGGCGTTGACAGCTGGCTGAAAGCCTTTGACGGCACAGTTCCGCTGACGGCGGAATATGAGTGGGCAAGGTTTACGGCAGAAAAGTAAAGTGATCCGCATATTATGCTTGCTTTTATGTGTTGATTTTTTTAGTTAATGATTGCTTAATGATATTGATATTTGAACCGACCCCATTTGCTAGGTCAAAAAGTCTAGCGAATGGGGTCGGTTTATTTTGCAAAGATAAACTTCATATATTCACTCTTCTCAGAGCCTGACTATTTATGATATCATGAGTATATTTCTGTATAGGGGTGTTTTTTTGCTATAATTTTCATTTATATTCTCACATCTCAACTTCTCGGTTATACGCCTCAGCCCCCTCGACATACAGTGTTCTCATTTCTTCAAACGAGTCGCTTGGGGATAGGATAACGCCGTCTTTGCCGAACTTATTGAAATAGTATTTGACTTGGATAGGCGGGGAGATGAACTCGTTGACAGCGTTGGGCTTGGGCTTTTCATTGCCTTTCAGTATGGGGCGCTGATAGAGTATTTTGCCGAACATTTCAACGCCTTTTTCGGTGAGGTATACTTTGGAGATATCGCTCTCATCACTGCCAAAACGTGGGTCACTGAGTAGGTGCTTCACGGACTTGACGTGAACCTCTTTCAGCCGTTCGTATTCGGTGACGGAGGAGTATTCCTTTTGGCTGAGCTTTTCTGCAATGCTTAGTCCGCTCAATCTGCTTATGCGATAGCTGTCGGCTTTGAACTCTTTGCCTGCGCTTTTTTCGTCGGACAGGCAGACAAGATAATTATACATCTTATATTCGTCGCTGACGATACGGTAGGGGATAAGCCTTATGCGGTGCTTTTCACGGCTGTACATATTAGAATATGCGTAAATGAAGCTGTAATATCTGCTGCCGTTTTGTTTGATGACTTCATTTATTTTTATGATATTGTCGGCGAAAAGGAGCCTTTCACGTTCGCAATCTGACAGCAGGGCATAGACCTCATACACGGCTTTCAGAAATCTTCTTAGGGTCGAGCTGTACACCTTGTTTTCATAATAAAGGTCATCACTGCTCAGTGTATCGTAAAGGTCACGGCATATGCTGAGCCTTACTCGCACTGCATTTTCGGTCTTGGTCTTTTCGTATTTTGCAGAGAGCTTTGAGATAAGATAGCTTTTTATTATCTCCTTGCTTTTATCATCAAGGCCGTCATTGATCTCCTTGATCTGCCATTCTACGAATGCGTTCAGAAGTGGGATACCAATATATTTATAGTTATCGTCACTCTTGTATTTTAATGATGCGATATATGCTGAATCAAATATACTTGTGAGAAATGAGGACATTGATACGCTGCCGTTAGGGGAAAGGCTTGTTTCAAATATGGACTTGTCCTTGATAATGACGGAATATGCAGAGGGTGAGAGGGGTATGGATTGCACTTCTGCGATATATGGTACGCCGCCCTCACGCTTGGGCAGAAATGTGCTTGGGGTCATGCTCATTTTTATCACCTCTTGTATCCATTATATCACAAATGTACTTTTTGTCAATATCATAGAAAATTATTTTGTTGAAATTATGATATAAATGCCGTAAAACGTGATAAATGTGCAAAAACATAGATAAAAAAGTTTTTGATAATTACACTTTTGTTGACGATGATAAGGTGGTATAATGTATACAGAACAAAGGACAGGAGGTGATAAAAATGGGAAAGACGATCCTTACGGCTATCATTGTAGCTGTACTTGACTGCGCTATCGCAGCTGTCAAGGAGATTGGGGAATGAGATGAAATAACAACAGACAGGAGGTGATAAAAATGGGAAAGACGATCCTTAAGGCTATCATTGTAGCTGTACTTGACTGTGCTATCGCAGCTGTCAAGGAGATTGGGGAATGAGATGAAATAACAACAGACGGGAGGTGATGAAAATGAGAAAAAAGATACTTACAACTATCCTTTTATCGGCACTTAACTGTGCGATAGCAGTTGTTAAGGAAATTGAGAGCTGTGACGAGATCACAATAGACTAGGGGGTGATAAAAATGGGAAAGACGATCCTTACGGCTATCATTGTAGCTGTACTTGACTGTGCTATCGCAGCTGTCAAGGAAATTGGGGAATGAGATGAAATAACAACAGACGGGAGGTGATAAAAATGGGAAAAAAGATACTTACAACTATCCTTTTATCGGCACTTAACTGTGCGATAGCAGTTGTTAAGGAAATTGAGAGCTGTGACGAGATCACAATAGACTAGGAGGTGATAAAAATGGGAAAGACGATCCTTACGGCTATCATCGTAGCTGTACTTGACTGCGCTATCGCAGCTGTCAAGGAGCTTGGGGACTGAGGTGAAATTACAACAGACGGGAGGTGATAAAAATGTTTTATGTAAAATAGATACTTTGTTGGTTTGTCAATGATGTGTTACACATTTTTTTATTTATTATATTTAAATTCGTATACTTCACCAAAATTAATATAGTCATTATATACACTTTGTGGAGTTTTCCAATCTAAAGAACGAGTTGGAATATTATTATACTGATAGTTCCAACGTTTAAGCTGTCGCTTGAAGTCCTCAAAATCATAGAATTTGTGTGTTGCGTAAAAGTATTCGTTATCCTTGCGGTGAGAGCGTTCAACCTTGCCATTATGACGTGGCGTCATAGGCTTTATAAGCTTATGTATACAGTTATGTTGTTCACACCAAAGGTCAAGCAACGAGGGCTTATCCTTATTTGTGGTAAAGCGGTTTGTAAACTCAGAGCCGTTGTCGGTCTGTATGCACTCTATTTTGAACTTCCAAGCGTTCTGCAAGGCATTAACAAATTGATATGTACTATATGTGCTTTGCTCTTTGAACGCCATTAGAAAGCGTTTACGGCTGTACTCGTCTATTGCGGTGTACTGATAGTATTTTTCAATACCGATAATGCAAGAAGTCGGAACAACTTTAACATCAATTTGAACACGCTGACCGCAATAAAACATTGTTTCGTATTTCTTTGGCTTTATCTTCGGATTTGGTAGCTTTACAGTAATAGCGTTAAGCTTTCTGAGCTGTCTGTAAAGGCTTGTGATAGAACGCTTGTAGCCTGCTTGTACAAGCTTAACATAGAGCATTACAAGCCCTGTGTGCTTGTTTCTGCGGTGATAACTCTTAATGAGTTTTATTTCACTTTCTGTATGAGCAGTAGGAAAAGAGTTAGGGCGGTGAGAACGATTAAGCAGGCTCTTTGTAGTGCCGTTATAGCGGTTTTTCCAACGATAGACATATTGTCTATTTGTATTGTACTTGATAGCGGTTTTTGTAACTCCGTACTTAAGAGCATATTTCACAAGGCTTTCACGATACTTTGCAAGCTGATTCGAAGTTTTCATTTTCAATCGTCCTTTCGTCATAACCATAGGTAAAGAGGGGGAATCTTGAACGGCGTTCCCCTCTTGCGAATCATTGAAATCATTGAAATGTTGAAAACCTGTAAGCTGTTGTTTCCAACATTCCAACAATTCCAACAATCCGCAATTCACCCCCAGCCGTTCGCATGATAGATTTCACATAGATAATATCTATAAAATCGGTGTAAGAGGTAAACTTTCATAGTCAAACATTTCAAAAGATGCAGTTTCATCATCAAAATCTCCAACAGCAATATATTCACCATTTTCACCAGTAATATGATGTTCATCACAATATCTTCTGCACTCTCCAATAGTTTCGCCGAAGAATATTTCATTACCATACTCATCAACAACTAATGCAACTTCTCTCATTTTTATTTACCTCGTTTCTCTATTTGTTTTATCAATGCCATTATAACACGTATATACGTATATTACAATAGGCAAATTACACGAATATACGTATAATAATTTGTACAAAATATACGTATTGACGTATTAGTGAAAGTGTGATATACTTAGGCAAAGGAGTGATTTCAATGTCAAAAGTAAAATTCACAACAACGATTGACCAAGACATTCTTGAAAAAGCGAAGATACAAGCAATCAAGGAGAAAACAAGTGTAGCAAAAATCATTGAAAAATTGCTAACAGAATACTTAAGCAACATAAGTGAGGGGTAAAAAATGAGTGAGATAATCAATTCAAGTGAGGCATTGGCAACAATGCTGTTAGGTTTTGCGATAGTGAGCATTATAATAAACCTGGTGCTATTTATAGCCATAGTATGCACAGCGATAAACACGAGCAAAACTAACAAGGAGTTGCAGGAGATAAAACAAATACTTATTGATGAAAAATACAACAATATTCAATAGCATAGAACACCGCTGAGAGCCTAAAGGCAACCTCAGCGGTGTTTTTTTTACCATTTGCTTTGCTTACGCATACGCTTATTCTGTTTGCGGTCAAGGGGTATATTATTGCTCTCACTATCACGATTACGCAATATTTCGTCATCAGATATGTAATCTTTGTTGAGCATATTCGTTACAAGTTCCGAAGTATCGTAAAGCTTGCGGTACTGGTTACGTTGCAAATGTGTGACCGTGGACGAACACACAGGCGTATATGAATGATTTTCGGAATACATTTCATACTCCTCTATATCGTACTTATAGCCTGTCATAAGTCGTGTAAAAGGGTGTCTGAAATGTGTTCGGCAGGCGGTAACATCAGCGGTTATATCACGTATCTGCTTGTCTAAGAGGTTAAACCGCTGAACTGTTGCAAGTATCATCATACGACGTTTTCTGCATTGGCACAAATGCTGATAAAGACTTTTAGGAACGCTGTTGCGACCGCCCGAAAAATCACGGCTGTTGAAAATCGTTCCTATCTCGTCAATCAAGACTAAAGTATTTTTAGGAGCGTTCAAGATATCCTGCGGAGAGTTAAGGGGATAAATCTTTGTATATTCGGGAAAGCCCGAAAGCTTGATATTTGTGACGATATGAAGTTGCGGATACTTACAGCACAGCTTGTACGCCTCAGTAACCATAAGAGAAGTTTTACCTGCACCGAATTTTCCGACGTATAAATGTATACCCCAACCTTGAAAAAGCTGTTTCCAGTTGAAATAAAGGGCGGTGGCTTTGTCATATGCAACATAAGCCGTGAGGGCGGGCAGACGGACGAAATAATCTAAGATAACCATTAATCATCATCGCCTTTCCAAAAAAGAAAAAATATAACCCAAGGGATACCAAAACACATAATAAAGGCTGTCAACATACTACCACCTCCGAGGATTGAAGAAACGTATCATAGCGTTATACAACATCTTCCACAGAAGATAAAGCATTATGCAGGCGAAAATGAACTCTATGCAAAGGACACCAAACTGTTTCCAAGTTGTTATAGTGTCTATTGCGGACAAATCACAGCCTAAGAGTTTAAGAAGTTGGTAACAAGAATTTTGAACATCATACAACATTATTATCACCGCCCTTTTCAAGTTCCTGTTGATCTACATACCGCTCTATAAGCTTTTGGCGTGGCAGGCTCATTTGTGTATCAAGCTTAAACCGCTTGATGTCAGAAATAAACACAACCACACCACAGAGGGCAGAGAAAAAAAGGACAACAAAAAGTATCATCACAAAGAGTTTGAGTATAGCTAACATATCAATATCCTTTCTTGTTGTAATGCCATAGAATAAGCATTATTATGAAACATAAAAACAAATATACTGAGAAATCTAACATATTAATCACCATTAAGCAAATAATGTAACAAAGCGATAGAGCAGGAGATAACAAAAAGACCAATAAACATAGCACCAAGAGTGAAACTATACTGACCAAAACGAAGTTGAAGTCCGAACATATTCCATATAGCACCGAAAACAGCTTTCATTGTATCAAAGAAGTTCATAAATAGCCCCCTTATTTTATAGCCCACTTAACAACACAAATAGCAAGCATAATAGTGAAGAACGCAATAAGCACAGTAATAAAGATAGACGGCATAAGACCAATACTTGCGGTCATAAACTTAAAGAAATCTGATGTACTGTCAAATATAGATGATATGTCAGAAAGGTCAAAGCTAAATGAGCCGAATTTTTCATCATAAGTCTTATTTCTTATGTATTCGTCAAAATCTTCTTTTGTGTCAAAGTCTGTGCCGTTTTCAAGTCCGTCATAGTCAGTAATCTTACTAGGTGGAAAAGGGTCATCAAGCATATCTGAAATAGGCTTATCCGTAGGGTATTCAACGCCGTTTATCTCTAATGGTTTATAATCGGGATAATCTTTGAATGAAAAGCCGTCAGAAACAACGGTGTAAAAATCGTAACCATTACCGCCATACAAGCCATTTATCTTGCTTGCTACGGCGTTGTCGGGTAGCTCTTTGTAAAAGGTCTTAAACTCTGCATTATTGGCGTAAAAGTCCTTTGCGTAACCCTCGGCACCTGTTTCATACAGATAACGTTTACCAACAACCACGATATACAAGATATCCTGTTCACCGAGTTTGTCAGAGCCTTTGATATTTTCAAGATTTATCGTGTGCGTGTTAGTCATATTCGCACCATTGGCAATAGGCAGACCGAAAAGCGGTGTAACACCATTGCAGAAAGCCGAATTTGCAACGCCGTCAGCATTTTCAGAGGTCATTTCACCAACGTTACTTGAAGATGTATCAGTGGACGAACTGTCGGGTGTACTAACAGTATCATACTTTGAATCTGTTGTTGTATTGGGTTTTGTTTTTCCGTAAGCTGTTGTAAGTACGTATTTTGACTTATCAAGAAAAGTATAAATCGCTCCGTCCATAGCTTTTTTAGTGCCGAAAATATTCGGATCATACGGTGTTATGAACAATACATACTGATATGTATATTGCGTTGCTTTCGGGTCCTTATCAAGAGCCTTTTGCATAGCCTGCTTGTATTCGTCAGTAAGCTTGACAGTAACATCAATATTGTTGTTTGTTATAGTTTCACCGTCATTTTTTGCACCCGGGGCGGACAATGTTCCCGAACGTGACATACCTGTTGTGAGTTTTCGGGAATACTGAACGGAAAAGGGAACAATAGGAGCGTTAGGGTCTTCCCAAACAGGTGTTTTCTTATCTTCCCAATTTAAAACAGGAACGTTACTATATATAACCTTGTATTGACCGCCTGAATAATCGTACTGCTCATGGTCATAATAAACGCCATTTAAAGAAAACCAACGAGTAGCAGTATCATCATAGATAGGTTTGTTTTCTGAAGTAACGAGAACACAAGCAAAAGCATTATAATCAGTTTTTGATACAAAGCAATGAAGATTGTTACCAAAATAAGTAATAGAAGAACTAGATTTACAAAATATAATAGTATACGTAAAACCACTGCCGTTAGGGGCGGCAAAGACAGTATAATAATCGGTTTTGTCACTATCAGGAATACAAGAAAAAACATTCTGTTTGATAGTATCATTCCACGAAGTATAAGAAGTGCCGATATCAGTAGCAAAAGCAGGAACGGCACAGCAGACCATAAGCACCATAGCGGAGAGGATTGACAAAAACCGCCGAAGTTTTGTTTTCATATTTTTTCTCCTTTCAAAATAAAAAAATGCGGAGCGGATTGACCGCCCCGCACAAGCGAGTGTTTAAGCTTTACCCTTTGTAAGCTTTCTTACAACACCGATACCAACACCGAGAAGTGAGGCACCGACAAAAGCCATTACAAGCGGATTGCCTGTCATTGTTGTCCAAACCTGACTTACAACTGATGTAATTGTGCTGATACCGCCTGTAATTGCGACATCATCAGCAAGAAGTGAAGCACCCATTGAATATTTCTCCTTTCATTGATTAAAGTATATCAATACCTACAACAACAGCCTTATCCTGTCCGCCGTAAGTTCTGATTTCATAGTTGACTTTGATTGCAGTGTCGATAAGTGCGGAACTGTCGGGGAAAGTGTCCTGCAATATCCTTGTAGGAACTTTCACAGCCTGCACGGCATATCCTGTTACTCCATTTTCTTCTTTAAGGCAAAACAGCGTGTAGTTATCCCACGGCTTGCCGTTTTTAAGCGTTCCAGAGTTTTTCTTAAAACCTTTGATTATGTACATAAACGTACACTCCTTTCATTTACTGTACAATTATTTGTACTCTTTGCTATGTTTAGATATTACCACACATCAAGTGTAATGTCAATACAAATCAAGCTTTTTCGTATGTTTATATTTTTGCAGGGCGTTTTTTTGTACACATTGTACAACTAGCACGATTGTATTTTCTTTTTGAAATAAAGAGCCTTTTTCCTACACTCATACTCACCGCTAAGAAAATACTTAGCCATATGAATATTATAGCTGTCAAGATACGGCTTGAGGAATTGGTGGGAAAGCACAAACCTTTCAAGGCTGTCTGCCTCATCACGGAACATTTTCGGATTGTCATAGTTTTTCATTTTCATTCGTCCTTTCGTTATGGTTGTAAGTTTTCATCTTTATCAAGATTATACTTCAATTTATATGATTTGAGGTCAATTTCCTCAAAAATCATGCCGTCTTTATATGTAACTATCTTGTCGATACGTCTAACAAAGGCGTTCCACGTTTCATAATACTTGTGCTGGATAGCGGTGTACTGTTCTTCAAAGTTCCAATTTGATATGATGTACACCTTTGTAAAACAAGCTATCCTATTCATATATCTTGCAGGAAGTTCAAGAGGGTAACCGTCAAGGTAGTTAAGCATATTATCAATAGGAAGGCTGTTTCTAAACTCCTCAAACACAATAACATCCTGCCCGTGGTAACTGTCAAAAGGGTGTTTGTAGTCGGTGATACGATAAACTTTATCATAGCCGTATTGCTCCATAACACTTCTTGTTTTACCTGTTCCCGATTGTCCACATATATATGTGACCTGAACATCACGGAACACATTTCGCCATTTATCAAAGACGTATAAATCACGGACTTTTTGCAGGCGGTCAATTTGATTCCAAAGTTGCGGAAATTCTTCAAGAAGTCGGATATCGTCAGCACCTTCTTTTATACGTTGTAGAATATCCTCATTTGTAAGTTGCTTACCGCCTTTTGTTACACGCAGTTCGCCCCACTCCTGCACCTCGCCAATGCGAGTATCTGACTTCTTGCAATAGTCACTTGCTTGCTGTGCTGTGCCGTTGGCGAACTCTCCGTGAAAAAACTGTGGTGGAAACATATTCTGCAAGGTTGTACCACGCTTGCGGTTTTTAAATTGGATAAAGCCTTGAATATGTTCGGTATTCTCGTTGTGACCTCTCTCTCGCTGAAAGACGTAATAGTTTACTTCCTCATACTGCATAATGAAGTTTATCACCTTTTCATCAGTATCAAACGTAAGGTCTTTAAATTTATCCTTTTCTCCACAGGTCTTGACCTTTGACGGATTATTTATTGTAAAACACCAATTACAAGACTGTTTCGGCATTATTTATCACCCCTGTGCGATTATGTCTGTGCGTGTGCGATTGTTTTTGCATATGACCGCACAGCCGTAAAAGGCGTGTTTACTTGCCTTACTGCCTGCTTGTGCGATTGTGCGATAGGGGGTAAAGGGTAATACTAACCTTTACCCCCTACATACCTACTTCCGATTTTTTTCGGATTTAGGCATAAAAAATAGATGTGATACGTTTTGTAACACATCTATTGTAAACCTACAAATGTTTTATGTAAAATAGATACTTTCTATTGACATTCATGCCTGAAAATGGTATAATGTATACATCAAAGCGTCGATAAAATAAGTTTGGTGTTTTATTACAAAATATCATTGATTATTTTGTCTACTTTGACCTACTATACTGGTGCGATTTTGCACTAGTCTAAAACGCGTATGCGTGGCATACTGGATACAATCAGCTACTATACTGGTGCGATTTTGCACTAGTCTAAAACTGGATCGTAACAAAGCCATAGAAAGGAGGACTACTATACTGGTGCGATTTTGCACTAGTCTAAAACATACAGCGGCTTCGTCAAGGGAAGTAGCAGCTACTATACTGGTGCGATTTTGCACTAGTCTAAAACGAAATAGTTCCAGTACTCGCCCTTTGGATTCTACTATACTGGTGCGATTTTGCACTAGTCTAAAACCCTCAACTTTGAATCAATTGTAGGACGAACTACTACACTGGTGCGAATTTGCACTAGTCTAAAACATCATAAGGATACAATACAGAAGAATTAATCCTACTACACTGGTGCGAATTTGCACTAGTCTAAAACTGAAGAAGCCCTTTACCTGATAATCCCACAACTACTACACTAGTGCGAATTTGCACTAGTCTAAAACTTCGCAACTGTCTGGTATTATGATAGTTTCTCTACTACACTGGTGCGAATTTGCACTAACCGGCAAAGTTTAACATCAAAACCAACAAATAAAAAAATCCCTTAACGCTCAATGCGCTAAGGGATAACTAATATAAGGAGTGATATTTATGGCAAAAAAGAATAAAATGAAGCCTAGAGAGCTGCGTGAGGCTCAGAAAAAAGCCAGACAGCTCAAAGCGGCTGAGATAAATAATAACGCTGTTCCTGCAATCGCTGCCATGCCTGCTGCAGAGGCTGCTGCACCTGCGGCAGAGAAGAAAAAATCCTCCGTAAAGGCGGCAGGAATGAAGTCTATTCTTGTCAGTGAAAATAAAATGTACATAACCTCTTTCGGCAAGGGCAATTCTGCGGTGCTTGAATATGAGGTGGATAATAATGACTACAACAAAACTCAGCTTTCCTCAAAGGACAACAGTAATATCGAGCTCTGTGATGTAGGCAAAGTAAACATCACTTTTTCGAGCAGACGTGGCTTTGAGAGCGGTGTGGAGATAAACACTTCAAACCCTACTCACAGAAGCGGTGAAAGCTCGTCTGTAAGAGGGGATATGCTGGGGCTTAAATCGGAGCTTGAAAAGCGCTTTTTCGGCAAGAATTTTGATGATAATATACATATCCAGCTTATTTACAACATTCTGGATATCGAAAAGATACTTGCAGTGTATGTGACGAATATCGTTTATGCACTGAACAATATGCTTGGGGAAGGCGATGAGAGCAATTACGATTTCATGGGGTATCTTTCCACATTTAACACTTATAAAGTTTTTACTAATCCTAATGGCAGCACTTTATCCGACGATAAGAAAGAGAATATCAGAAAAAGTCTTAGCAAATTCAATGCCCTGCTGAAAACTAAGCGTCTTGGCTATTTCGGCCTTGAAGAGCCAAAGACAAAGGATACAAGAGCTTCGGAAGCATACAAAAAGCGTGTTTATCATATGCTTGCAATTGTGGGGCAGATAAGACAGTGTGTTTTTCATGATAAATCGGGTGCAAAAAGATTTGACCTTTACAGTTTTATTAACAATATTGATCCCGAATACAGAGAAACCCTTGACTATCTTGTAGATGAGAGATTTGATTCTATAAATAAGGGCTTTATCCAGGGCAACAAGGTCAATATCAGCTTGCTTATTGATATGATGAAAGGCTATGAGGCTGATGATATCATACGCCTTTATTACGATTTCATTGTGCTTAAATCTCAGAAAAATCTCGGTTTTTCTATCAAAAAGCTTCGTGAGAAAATGCTGGACGAATACGGCTTCAGATTTAAGGACAAGCAATATGACTCTGTGCGCTCAAAGATGTACAAGCTTATGGATTTTCTGCTTTTCTGCAACTACTACAGAAATGACATTGCCGCAGGCGAATCTCTTGTGCGCAAACTGCGTTTTTCAATGACCGATGATGAAAAAGAGGGGATATATGCTGATGAAGCGGCAAAGCTTTGGGGCAAATTCAGGAATGATTTTGAAAATATCGCCGACCACATGAACGGTGACGTTATCAAGGAGCTTGGCAAGGCTGACATGGATTTTGATGAGAAAATTCTTGACAGCGAAAAGAAGAATGCGTCTGACCTTTTGTATTTCTCCAAAATGATATATATGCTCACATATTTTCTTGACGGCAAGGAGATAAACGACCTTCTTACAACGCTTATCAGCAAGTTTGATAACATCAAGGAGTTTTTGAAGATAATGAAAAGCTCTGCTGTTGATGTTGAGTGTGAACTTACGGCGGGCTACAAGCTGTTCAATGACAGCCAGAGGATAACCAACGAGCTTTTTATCGTAAAGAACATTGCTTCCATGAGAAAGCCTGCGGCTTCGGCGAAGCTTACGATGTTCCGTGACGCACTGACTATACTCGGTATAGACGACAAGATCACGGACGATAGGATAAGCGAGATTCTAAAACTTAAAGAAAAAGGCAAGGGCATACATGGCCTGAGAAATTTCATAACAAACAATGTTATCGAGTCCTCTCGGTTTGTATACCTTATCAAGTATGCGAACGCTCAGAAGATAAGAGAAGTGGCTAAGAATGAGAAAGTTGTCATGTTTGTTCTTGGGGGTATCCCTGACACGCAGATAGAGCGTTATTACAAGAGTTGTGTGGAATTTCCTGACATGAACAGTTCTTTGGGAGTAAAGCGCAGTGAGCTTGCGAGAATGATAAAGAACATCAGCTTTGATGATTTCAAAAATGTGAAACAGCAGTCAAAGGGCAGAGAAAACGTGGCTAAGGAGAGGGCAAAGGCTGTTATCGGGCTTTATCTTACGGTCATGTATCTGCTGGTGAAAAATCTTGTGAATGTCAATGCAAGGTATGTTATTGCGATACACTGCCTTGAACGTGATTTTGGGCTGTATAAGGAGATAATTCCTGAGTTGGCTTCAAAGAACTTGAAAAATGACTACAGGATACTTTCACAGACGCTTTGTGAACTTTGTGATAAGTCGCCGAATTTGTTCTTGAAAAAGAACGAGCGGCTGCGCAAGTGCGTTGAAGTTGATATCAATAATGCAGACAGCAGCATGACAAGAAAATACCGCAACTGTATTGCTCATCTTACTGTAGTTCGTGAACTGAAAGAATACATAGGAGATATTTGTACAGTGGATTCTTACTTCTCCATTTATCATTATGTTATGCAGCGCTGTATCACGAAAAGGGAAAATGACACAAAGCAAGAAGAGAAAATAAAGTATGAGGACGATCTTTTAAAAAATCACGGCTATACGAAAGACTTTGTAAAGGCTCTCAACTCGCCGTTTGGATACAACATTCCGAGGTTTAAAAATCTTTCAATTGAGCAGTTGTTTGACAGAAATGAATATCTTACTGAAAAGTAGCGTGGTGTAGATACCGCCGCTCTCTTGGGGGACAGGAGGTGGCGGTGATATTCATTCTTGTAAAAGACGTGGTGGATATTCTGTTTGATTTGTTTTTTGGAAAGAAGAAGTAGGACAAGTGAAAATCAGAGCGCTGTATGCAATGTGATGCGGATATCTACAAACGCTTAGCAGCATAAAGCTGATGAAGCTCCTTAAAAAGCTGAATATTTTTCGATTTTCTACCTCACCAGCGTCATTAGGGGAATAGTCCCAATCGTCTGTAGAAGCGATAACAACAGTATCGTTCTTAAAGTCAACTATAGCGCCAACACCATATGTAGTTATAAGCTGAGTTTTTCTTATATCTCCAACGGAGATCTTTTTGTTTGAATATGTTGATATGCCATTCTTCTGCATAATCTCTTATTCTAGGCTCGATACTTTCGACACGTTCAAGCATGGTTCGTTTTATCTGCTCTATATCTTTATCATCAGCAGTTTTTCGACGATGGCAGCAAGAATCCAGCTCTCACACAGAAGATCGTGGACAGCGTATCGAGACTTTCTGAGAAGGATCAGAAGTTTGTGCTGGAGATTTCGGAGAGGTTGGGGAAAGATTGAATCGATAAAGTGCCTTAATGCTAGTCATAAGGCACTTTTGCTATGTGGAGCATACAAAAAAGAGTTACGCTTTTTGATCCATCAAAGCATGACCCTACTTTTTTTAGGTAATACAAAAACTCCCCCTGCGGCGTTAAGTTCTAATTGATGTTTGACAAGCAAAATCCAAAAAACTGACAAGCAAAACGCAAAAAAGTGATGAAATGTTTCAACAAAACGAAACACTCATCACTTTTTTTGAATTATCGAGAATTTTTGAAACGTATTTTTTACAGCTCTAAAATGTCATTTAAATCGCATTTTAAAAATCTGCAAATCAGCTCAAGATGTGAAAATTTGAAACCGACAGCGATGTTATTGCAAAGCTGTGAGATTGTGGACGGTCTGATGCCTGTCGCCTGCGCAAGTTCAGCCTGAGTAATGCCCCTGGAATTAAGCAAAGCCCTTAATTTTACTCTCATGATTACCTCCGGTATGTTTTTTACAACATAAATAACGAAATCCGTTATTTATTCTCTAAAAAAAATACTAGAAATTTGTGATTATTACCTCTTTGAAATCACCTGATGAAAGACTGTTATTGCGGGTGACCGCCTGAATATTGTAGTCTTTATACAGGTCTCTCACATACTTGTCATCGTTGTACGACAGTACAAATCTGCCCTTGATCTGGTGAAGAACTCTGCAGAGCCGCTCATGGTCATCCTCGGTAAATTTAACAGTGTAATGCCGCTCTGTCTTGTGGTATGGAGGGTCGCAGTAGAATAAAGCTTTCTCACGGTCGTATACCTTGATAAGATCCTCAAAATCTTTGTTTTCGATCACTACTCCATCCAGTCTTGCCTCGATATCTGCGAAATTATCTGTGTTAAGCCGCTTTTTGTTGCAGCCGAACGTTCTCAGACTTGCTCCGAAGCCTGTCTTGACAAGCACATAGAACATAGCAGCCCGCTGAATGTCTGTAAATCCGGTTACAGATATGCGCTCACGGCAGTCAAGGAACATTTCCCGGCTGTTTAAATAGTATTTTATCTCCTTTTTAAGCTCATCAGAATGATATTTTAAGCATCTGAAAAAGTTGACCAAATCACTGTTGGCGTCATTATAGATCTCTAGATCAGCGTGTTTGCCTTTTGCAAAAAGTATAGACCCGCCTCCGCCGAATACATCGATAAATCTGTTGTAGCTTTCAGTAGGCGGGAAAGACTTGATGATCTTACTTTTAAGCTGGCTCTTTCCACCAATCCATGGTATTGGACTTTTCATAAATATGACCTCCTTTTAATATAGTATACAGCTCCGAGCGGATTGCCCGGAGCTGTTACTTTTAAATCTTTTTAAGCCAATCAGCAACAACATAATAATGCTTGCGACCAAGCTTGATTTTTCTCCAGTAGTGACCGTGATGAAATTCATAAAAATCATCAGCGACTTTTACCGGAGTATTATCTTCGAGAACGCCAACGATCGTTCCGGCGGTGAAGTTGCAATCGCTCCTGTAATTAAGCCTAGTGACTGTCACCATTTGGCTGTATGATGTTTCTTTTGTATCCATAAGCTACTCCTTTACTTTATCGTTGCAGACAGCTTTTTAATAAATTTAGTCCCCGCAATACCGTTCTGAGTATAGCCCCACTTTTTCAACAGAGCATTGACCGCCTTTAGGGTACCGTCTCCGAACGTGCCGTTGTTGTCAAGTTTGTACCCTGCCAGCATAAGGAGCTGTTTCAGTGCAAGAACTCCATCGGATTTATCACCTTTCTTAAAGCCCGAACTGTCAAGTACCTTAGACGTGCTTGTGTTAGTAGCCTTAAACCCGTTAAGCCCCTTAGCCTTTATCACAGATGGGTAATCCACATAGCAGTAATCCATGTCTACCGGCACGGAAACACCGCTGACCTTGCCCGTTGAACTGTACTGCCACATACCGTATGTGCCGCCGTAGTTGCACTTGCTGTTGTATTCTGCAATCCACAGTGCATAGCGTCTTGCGACATCATTTGTTATGTAAGTCTGGAGCGGACTGCGGCTGATATACAGACCTGCGAAGTAGCCTGCTTCCTCCAGCGCAGTGCAAAAAGTTTTTACCATGTCGGAGCATACCGTTTTACCGCGTGCAAAAGCTTTCTGCCACTCCAGATCAAAGTAAATTGGGTATTCAAAAGTTTTGCCCTTGATGTAATCGAGACAAAGAACTGCGTCCTGTTTCGCACCGGATACCGTTGTCTGCCATGTATAGTAATATGCACCGACGTCAAGCCCAGCTGCCTTTGCATTTTTGTAATGCGTTTCAAAAAGCGGGTCTTTTACTACACAGTTCTTCGTGTGATCCCAGTTATTGCATCTGATAATAACAAAACTGTAGCCCGCCGCTTTGACCTTTGCGAAATCTACGTTTGTCTGATACATAGAAACATCAATGCCTTTAATTGTCGCTGCCATGATAATTATCCTCCTTGTTATTTTTATAGTTTTTCTGATACTGCGTGCCGAAATAGAACGATATCACCACAGTAAACACCGTGATGAACTGCTCTGCTGAAATCGTGCGGCGCAGTGCCAGCACGCAAAACACCGCTGTCAACAATATCGTCACGATAGACTTGACGTCTATAAGCTTTGCAAATTTCTGTTTCATATCTTGCTTACTCCTTTATCTCAAAAGCAAATCTGCTTAACAGATATTTCTTATTATTGAGCAGTATAGTTTGTGTAGGTACAGCGTAGTCACAATAAGTATTGCTATCTGATATACCCTGTATATGAGAAAGTATATGATATACATTTGTAAAACCTTTGTTTTGACTGGTAGAAACTACAGGAGTAAGTGATGTTACTGACTTTTGTTGACAAAAATACCTATAAGGTGTAGACAGTACGGACATTCCGTTTGTAAAAACAGCATATTTGTCAATAGTATTAGTAGCACAACTTGTTGTCATGCCTATTTCAGTTTCTCCTGTTTCATAATTAGTTATTTCGCCAATTATTATATTTATATTAGGTCTACTAGCTGTGTTATTGTCTATACCTATAGCAACTAAATCACTTTGCTTATAAATAATCCATCTTCTTTTATCGCTTTTATAATTTGTTATGCTAACACACGGGCAAGTCAATGCTTCAGTTCTTAGGTCACACCAACCGTGTGCCGCAGTATCAGTAAATTGACCCCTTAAAAACAGTTCATCTGTTACCCAAAGCTGAAAGGTGGCATCTTTGGTATCAATACTCGCATTATCGCCCTCGAACACAACTTTCTTAAAGTCATAGACCTCGATAAGCTTCTTGACTAATCCTCTTAGTCCGTCTGTTCCCTCATATATTTTCATCTTCGACCGCCTCCGCTATGCCTATTATACCTATATTTCCGTACGCTTCTCCCACTGACACACCCACAAGGCTCTGTCCGCTCGCCATATCGGGTATAGTGTCGATAATATCCATATTGCCGTTGAAGTCCTCGATGCTGAACCTGTCCGTCCTGTCGGGCTTTTTAAGTCCGAGATTTTCCGTGAAACTAGCCAACTATACTTCCCCCTTCCGCATTTTTGCCAACTATGAGATAGTACACCTTGAAAGCGTATGTGCCGCCCTGGTCTGAGGTGTGTTCAAGGTATGCCTCCCAGTCGATGTCCCTGCCGTTGCTTGCGACTTTGTATTGAAAACTCTGCGACTTGAAGTGCTTTTTGCCCCAGTCGCACACCATAAACACCGCAGGGTTAGTGACCCCCGAGGGTATCATGCCTGTGCGTGTATTGTAAGTCCATTGTGAGCCGTTGTCGGCGTTGACCTTCATATTCACCGTGAAAGACCCCCACCGCATATACAGTGGGTAGAGCCTGTTCACAAGACTTACTATCTGCGCCGCTGTCTTTGCACGAAACACCGCTGTACCGCCGTCTAAAAGCTCGTCCGTCTGTTCGCCCGAGTACCGCAGCTCATACTCCTCCTCGCCGACTATTTCTTCAAGTGCCGCCACTCTCGCCGTAAGCTGCTGGATAAGCTCCTCGGTGGTGGGCGTTGTCTGACCTGTGTCTGCTGTATCGGCAGTTTTCTCCGCCTGCGTATCAGCTACAGTTGTTATCTCGTTCTCGTCCATAATCTCGCCTCCTAAAGCTGTTCTTCCACAGACAGACCCACCGCAGAAATATCGGCTGAAAGTCCGCCGTCAAAATTGAATCCTATGTTAGTTATTGGTATATCGTAGCTTTCGCCGCTTTCGCTGACGTATGTTATCACGTCCCCGACGTCAAATCGTGGGTCGCCAAGGCGGTGAAAAAGCTCCGTTGTATACCACGAAAAGCCGCCTATCCTATGCCACAATGACCGCAGCAGCGACATTGTCATATACGGATTTTCAAACTCCAGCACACGCCCTGCCGAGCCTGTGGTGTTGCCCAGCCGCAGAGTTTCGCTGTCGCTGACCTTGCAGACAATGCCTGCAAGGATATTCGGACGTTCTCCCAGTGTTGGCAGGTCGATAGTGTTGTTGTCCAGTATCTTCACGCTCGAGCCGTACCATTTGCGGACGTACCGCCCGAAGCGGTCAACAAAACCGAACTCGCCTTGTGCCGAGGCGATGTAACTGAGCATTTGCCGCATTGTGGTGTCTTTTGGTATGCTCGATATTTTGAAGTCGAAGTTTGCGGTCTTTAATCTGATATGACCCTTGCCGTAAAGCCTTGCACCGCCCTTTACACGGAGCTTTGCAGGGATGGTGTAGTCGTTGCCGTTTTGCAGTCCAAGCTGCTTGCATATGTCATCCTCAACAGCCTTTGACCACGCAGGTAGCTTGACCTTTGGCACATAGGTCTTGTCGGAGAAGTAAAGCCTATCCGCAAAAGTGACCTCAGTATTTCCGCCCGACTTTTTCGACTTCACGCAGGTGAACCGCCCCAGGGGTATTCTTTCGCCGCCAAGCACCTCTCCAAGCTTACTTATCTGCTCCACTGTCAGCTTTGAAAGTTCTGCGTAGGTGTAGGATTCTAGGGTGGAGTAGGTGGTCACGCCTGTGAGGTCCGCAAGGTACAAGGAAAGGTCATACTCGCTGCCGAGGAAACGTGTTTCAGCATCGTTTATCTGTAATGCCCACGACTGCGAGCACACTGCACCAAGCTCTATGTCGTCACTGAGGCTCGTTGACTGCACGTCACTGGTAGCGGACATTATGTTGTCCCCCATTATTACGCTCTCGTCGTTTTCAAGCCACATACGCCATGTGCGGCAGTAGCTTTCGATGCGTGAGGAGACGGTTGTACTTGTTGTATACATATATCCGCCTCCTACTGCATGATAAGGTCAACAGCAACGCCTTTGCAAAACTGCCGCTTTTCGTCCCAGCCGAATATTTCATAGCTTGGATCTCCTGCATAGACTCTTATTTTGATTTCATTAAAAGTCTCGTCCAAAAGTGTGGCGTTAAAAAATGGGCTATCAACATTTGAGATATACTTATTTATCTGTGCAGTCTGCTCGCCTGTGAGATGATACCATTTAATAGTGACCGTTTTCTTTATAGCCCTGATGTCTCCGACCATAAGACAATTAGCGGTGCGCCCTGCATTGCCCGACCAGATTTTATTGTTACAAAAAGTAATTTCAGCAGGAGTGGCTACCGTTTCTTCTTCAAATTTCAATCCATTTGATTTCATAGTATCCCTCCTATACTTTTATCGGCGATTTGCCGTTGCGCTTGATAAAATCATTTATATCGTCAATAACGATCTGTGACAGCACTCTGCCCTTTACTTCGATCGGTATCGTTACGCTTATTTTCTGATTGCCTACAGCTCCGCCGTAAACAGCAAGCGCCTCAAACAAAGCCTGCTTGATCGTATCCAGCGGAGCTTCGATGTTTGTGCCGCGTTTCTGGTCGCCGAGAACCGCAAGAAACTCGGAGTTCGGCGGAATTACCGCGCCGGTGGCGAGCATTGGAATCTGAGGAACTGGTATAGGGTCATAGTCCCAAAACTCATCAAATGGTGTAAAGCCTGCTATTTCAATATCACGAATATCATTAAGTATGCCATTAAGAAAATCCAGTGGAGTAGAAATAACTTTATTTATTCCGCCAATTATGCCGTTTACAACCGTTGTGAATACTCCTGTTATACCCTCTTTGATACCGTCAAAAATTTTGCCACCAGTCGAAAATACGTCCTTAACTGCTTGCCAAGCCTTTGAAAATATATCTTTAAACCAATCAGCTACCTTAATAAACGGTGATTTTATTGCAGTCCACAAATCCCTGAAAAATTGTGCTGTAGCCGAAAACGCCGATTTTATATTTGTCCACGCAGTTGTAAATATATCTCCAAACCAACTTCCTACTGCAGAAAAAATGTCTTTGATTCCTGTCCACAGATTTGAGAACCAACCTATAACGGCATTCCAGACAGACAAAATACCGTCCCAAGCTGCTTGGAAAATTCCCGTAAACCATTCTGCCACGACGGCAAATACATCTTTTATGCCTTGCCATATTCCGGCGAAAAAGTCTTTAATTGATGTCCAGACCTCTGTTACCCAGTCTACAAATTGCTGTATGGTCATTTTAAAGCTGTCCCACAAATCAATAAAAAACTGTTTTACTGTTTCCCAATTTTTGTACAGCAATACGCCGATAGCGATAAGCGCACCGATTCCTAGACATACAAGTGTGATTGGACTCGTCAAAAAATTAACTGCTACACCAAGTGCAGTAATTAACGGTGTCAATACACTTGTTCCTGCCGCCAATGCGGCAAATGCACTTACTACGCCTTGAATTATTCCGGATATTGCAAATGCCGATCCCAAAGTCCCAACTACAACAGCAAAATTTTCGACAGCAGTCTGATGATTCTTTATCCAGTCACTAACCCCATTTAAGGCTGATGTAATACCTTTCAACGCGCCTACTATAATACCTCCGGTCCATGTTGCAATAGGCTTCAAAAATTTATCCCACAGCCATTTACCCATAGGTTTTAACGCTGAAATTGCTGAATCAAGAACTTTTATAGCTGCCGCCAGCAAATTAAGAAATGTTGGTATCAAAGTACTTATAGTCCATGATGCCATAGGGAGCAAAATATTATCCCAGAACCATTCGATACCGTCAAATATGTCGGCAGTTAAAGGCTTTAATGCGGATGTTACATTTTCAAATGATGTAATGAGCGGTGAGAAGTCAATGTTCTGCGCCCATTCAACAGTGTCTGCCGTTATGTTTTCAATTGTGTCGAGTATATCATTAAAAATATCAAGAATGTCCTGAATAATTTTTGTACCACTGCTATCAGACCAAGCGGAGGAAAAATTGCGTGACACATATCCGATTGTATTATTAATGTTTGTCCATATACCGAGTAAATGTTCAGAAATTTGTTCGCCCGTTCCGTTACTCCAAACATCGGTGAATGATCCGCCTATGCTTTTGATAACACTCCATACACCCTCGAAAGCAAATCTCATACTATCTGTTACCTTGACTCCATTTTTATCCCAAGCTTGTTTAAATGGCGTAAAAATAGTATTAAAAGATGATTTTACCCAATAAAAAAAATCTTTAAGCTTTTTATCGGCATCAGATGTATCAACATCTACAGTAGTGGAGATCGTATTGCCGCTTAGAGTACCGACCACTGGCGATGCATTTGTATCAGATGAGGAACTGTTGTCCGCCAGCTTATTTATCTGATCAAAGCTTGCAAGTGCATTTTCTTGAGCCTCGACAGTAGCTTCAGCCGATGTTGCCATATCGGAATAATTTTCCGCCGCCTGCGAAGAACTTTCAGCAACTCCATCTGTTGTATTCATCAGTTTAATTCCAAACACCTCAGAAAGTGCTTTAACTGCTGAATTAGCAACAGCTGTCAAACTTTGCAATTCCGCTGTTATGTTTTTTACAACTGTTACAGCACCAGAAAGAACAGGCTGTCCTATTACAGCAAGCAACTGTTTCCAAGACTCTTTCAGATTACCGATGACATTTTCCCAGCCGTCTGCTTCTCGCGCGGCTTGTCCCTCCGCTCCAGAAAGAGCATTTGCATCCTTGACCATTTGCAATAGTGTAAGTTGCTTCTGAGCTTCGGATAATTCCATAAATGATTTTCCATAGAGTTTATTAGCCGCTGTGTTTCGCGTAGTTTCTGTACAACTCAAACCCAAAGCAGCATCGTTTTCAAAGTTGCCTTTCAAGAACGATTTTAGGCTTTCTGCAGTATCTTCAAGGCTTCGATCGTAATATGCCGCACTGTCTGCTGTTACCTGCAACGCTTCTTCCATCATTTTTAGAGCACTAACTGAATCCATACCCGTAGTTTTAGCAAAAGCATAAATAGATGTGCCTACATTTTGAAGTCTTGTCTGAAGAATGCTACTGTTATCAGCAACACTTTTCATAGCATTATCTGCAGCAGATTTTAAAGTTCCAAAAGTCTGTTGCATTTGAGAATTTGCAGCATTTATATCTGCAGCAGCTTCAAGTGCTTCTTTTCCACTGAACACAGTACCAAGTGCTGCACCCATTTTTAAAACTATATTTCGGAGATTATTAAGCTGGTTACCTAAACTGTTTATACCTTTGGAAAATCCTTTTGTATCTATTTTTGTATCGAAATTAAGTCTGCCGTCAATTGCCAATTATATCAGCCTCCTTTCTTGACAAAATCCTCCATACGCTGTATAATGAAAAAAATACATAATGGGAGGAAATGTTATGTTTTGCTTTAAATGCGGCGCAGAAATATCCGATGAATCAGATTTCTGCATGAAATGTGGAACTGAAATTCTGCATCACAATAAAACCGAAATTGAAGAAGTCAACTCGATTTCAACTATACCTATGAATGCCACAATAAAATCGGCTTTTGTGTCAACTATAATAGTTTCGGAAACGGAGATCTCATACAAAAGTGGGCTCAAAAGCGAAACTATAAAAGTATCCGACATATCAGATATTAGATATACAGCCGGAACTCCTTCCGAGAACGGTCGCTTGTTTATAACAGCAAACGGAAAATCATATAACGTAATGTTTTTCTTTAACAATAATAAAAAAATTGCTGAGTTATGTGGTTACTTCTCCGCACTTAGCAATAATACTTTTATACCGATGGAAGTAACCACATCAACTTCATCACAAACAGGCGAAACACAACATGAAGAAAAAACGTTATCAAAACGTCAGCGTATAAAGGAAAACAAGAAAAACGGTATTGCTTGCTGTCCTAAATGTGGAAGTACTTCGCTTACGGCAAACAAAAAAGGCTTTGGAGTCGGAAAAGCAGTCATAGGAACTGCTGTTGCCGGTCCAATAGGTCTTGTTTCCGGAAACAAAGGAGCAAAAAAAGTTCGTATAACTTGCCTTAACTGCGGTAATCAGTGGTGGGCGTAATAAAAAAGTCAGTCCAAACGGGCTGACTTTTTTTATAACAGATTATTTATAAAATCAAGTTCATCCTGTTCCTCTGCTGTAAGCTTCACCTTAATATCAATAAGTTCTTTGTTGTTCCGGTAAAAGTCCTGTTCTCCTTTACTAAGTTTTTTATTGTGTGCAAGCTTATAGCGTATATTTATAACATTACTGTATAAACCCTCACCAATCTCATTAAAAAGGCCTAAAACCGTCCACCAATGCATATAATCAATTTCACGAATTTCCTTTCCTGCTACCTTATTGAGAGCTGGAAAAATAATCCCTTCATCCTGATCCCAGTTTATCAACGGTTTAGGTTGACGTTTAGATTTTGGCATATCTCCGCCGTCAAGAAACCATTTGGCTTGTTCTGCCGCTTCGTAAAGATCCGAGTTAGGTATCTGATCGTGATGCTTGTACAACAGTTGTATACATCCATATGTTTTGGCTTTGTCATTAAGCGTATCGTCATTGCACATAGAAAAAATCAGCAAAGCTACGCGATAATCACTATATATTGAATATATTTTACCGTTGACTGTCAAAGCTTTAGGCAATGCACCTATCATTTTGTTTCACTAACAATGGTATTGCGCTGTGCCGCATAGGAATTAAGTTTCTCCTGTGATTTCTTTCTTTCCTCCACAGAACATTCATTTATGTACGCGAAGATGCACTGCATAAAATTCATAAATATTGGTTGACCTCCGGCAGGCGAAAGACATGAATCAGTTCCGAATACTATTAATGAAATATCATAACCAAAGATATCATTTATAAGATCCTTCACCGCCATATCAAGTTTGTCCACACTATCAGCGGCAAGTTTCAGCTTTTCAAAGTCCGGATTATTCTCATCAAGATTCTGCAGATCATTGATAGAGTTCATATCGATATCTCCGTATCTACTGCGTATATTCTCATATTTCTCATCAAAGCCTGAAATTCGGTTAATAAACTGAGTATCTGTTGGATTAATACGGATTATTTTATCCGGATTCCCATTTAATTCGATATTTTTGTATCCGTCGTCAAAACTAAGCTTAATTGTTTCTGACATAAAAAACACTCCTTAGAAAAGAGGGGCTTAGTCGCCCCTCAAATTATCCTTCAGCCAGCGGCGTAAATGTCACCACTTTATTTGCGATTGTTACAGTACCCTTAATACGATTGCCGCAGGGTTGGATATTAAACGGTATGTTGACACCGCCCTGCGGTCCGCCATATGACTGCGGCTTAACGATGCAATCTTCCATCCATGCATCGTAAGGACCTTCGGTCTTATCGATAAGCACCTCAAGATATTTGCTCTTGCAGTCGTCGCCAACAAGACGATCCAACGCAATAGATTTGATCTTTTCGTAAATCGCATCTTCTGTATTTGCGTAGTAGGTTTCAACAGACAAACTAGGTTCGTAACCGTTGTCATTTACATCTGTTTCATCAAGGATATTCTTAACAGTCGCGGTATCCGGTCCCAAATCCATAGACATATCCTCAATGTTTTTGCCGATCAGGAACCATGACGGAGTTTCTCCGCCAAAAGTGGAATCCAACAAATGCATAAGATGACTTCTTTTAAGCTTTTTTATTCCTGTAGCTGCCATTTATATTTCCTCCTCAAATGTAAAATGTATCTGTATCTGATACAATCCTCTGTCTCCGTCCTCATCCAGAGCAAGCAGTATGCCATTATCAGCGGATATACTGATAGGTTCAAAATTTCCTGCAAGTTCTGGATAATTCCGGCTACTGTTCTGTTTTTCAATCCAGAAGATAAAATCCTCCGTAAAAGCTGATGCATTGAGCCTTGACAGATCATCGGCTGTGTACTCTCTGCTCTGGAGCAAAGCATTGTACTGCCATATCTGATTTCCGCACACGTCCTCACTGAGTTTTACAAGACCTGATGTCTGTATACTGTAATTAACAGGTTCAGACTCAGTCTGGTCTATGTGCAGATCAATATCTCCAAGATTGGGATACTGTAACACATATTCTTTCATAGCCTCCAAAAGGCTTTTATTTTGCTCCGGCAATTCGTTTCACTCCTTTGATTATTCCGGACAGATGATCGGGTTTCATACGCTCAAACCATAGTCTGCCTCGCTTGCCCCCAAGGTTAAGCCCCTGCTTGCCCATACCTTTGTTATCGTAATAATTTTTGCGGGCGTATGGTGTGTTGTAATGCACCATGCCTGATCCAACTACCGTTGATGTAATACCGGACTGTTTAAGCTTACCGGTAAGCATTGGCACATAACTATCACAGCAACGTAATACTTCGCTGTCGATATACTTCTGTACTCGGCCGCCTTTTTGCAGACCACGCCTCGCAAACAGTTCATTTTCGGGAGCGACCGTGAGAGTTACTTTAATACTGTTATTACTCATTTAGCCGTCACCTCCGTGTGCCGCATTATGGGACTGCCGTAATCCTTGCGCTCTACAGTACTGATTTTGAGCGGGCTTACAGCCTTAAGCAACTCTGCCACAGAGGCTGTCACGTCAAAATCAATATCGCCCTTTGCAATATAGTCGGACTTATCGACTACAGCCAACAACGGCAGATGTATCAACGCCCGGTCAACATCGGTCTTGCCCGTCTTTGCAATGTTTTCGGCTTCGGTGTCCTGCCACCAGCACGGATAATGCTGTGTAATAAATGCACCGTCGGGCTGTTTGTGCCAGACGGTGCATTTTGTATTATATCTCATTTATATCCACCCCACAGACCTGAGATTAAGGTATCTGGAGGCGGTCTTGATCAGCTCATCGGCGACAGCAGTCTGAGTGGTCGAATAACTTATCGAATAATCTCCGACCTTTTCGGAGGCTATCTGTTTATCCGGCTGTGCGGAGTACATGATCTCTGCACAAGCACAGCAGGCTTTGGCAAGGCTGATCTCGTCGGTCTCGGCAAAGCTCAGATTGTCGAGATATTCCGATGCACGCTCCGCAAAATAAGGATAATCCGTTTCGGAAATCTTATTGCCATGAAAATCAGCAGTGTAAAACGTGTAATCAGCATAAGCCATAGCCTACACCTCCGTTTCGCTTGTCGTATCCTCTACCGCAACTGCATCGACGATTTCCTGAATGATTGCGTCCTTCTTGCTTGCCGACCCGAGGTCAATGCCAAGTTCGGCGGCATAAGCTTTTAGTTCAGGGACTGTCATGCTCTTATAATCAATGACATTTTCATTTTCGCAATAGTCGGCAGGCGGTTCTATTGTTATTGGCTTCTCGTTAAAAGTCAATCCTACTGTCTTTGCCATAACGACACCTCCTATGCCTTGTGGTGCAGATAAATACCTGCCGCCTTGTTTTCGTACACATCAGCCAGACCATAAGCACGGAAGAAGAACAGCCAGCTGTCATCCGTCTGATTTTCCTCCGGCGTAACGACCTTGTTTACCGTGTGCTTAGGATACTGGATAACCGCCGACTTCTGGATTATCATAAAGTTTATATCCTTTGCGGTTGTCGCCTTAGCAAAACCGCCTGCCGTTTCATCGACGCCCTCTGATTTTGTCGTGCCGTCCTTAAGATCGATCGCAGTGTAAAATCTGCTCTGAGGCACTTTTACGATCTTAGCAAAGCCGTCAAGTACAGCCTTTGACTTTGTGGTGTCCACATTGATAGCAAGGTTATACAGAGTAGGAGTGATGTACAGAATACGGTTTTCCGGCAATACTTCGTCTTCGTCCATTTTGTTCTGTGCAGTGATCAGAGCGGTAAGGACATCATTACCCGATGAAAGTGTTGCTCCTGCAGAAACCTTAGATATGCCTGTTGTACCTGCATAGGTCGCGAACCTGAATGCGTCCTGTTCGGGAGCAACCTTGACGCGGATAAACTCTGAGGACAGTCTGCCGAAAGCAAGTCCTGCAGTCTCCTCATTGTCCATATTGTCAACGCTGAATTTACGACCTCTGTCGTAATTAAAGGTAACAGTCTCGTTTGTAAGAGTAACGTCGCCCTTTACATAGCCACTGTTTCTGGAGTAGTCCGCCAGACCGTCCATAGAGATCTTAGGGATTATGATCTCATTTGCGTTTGCGCCCGCTTTAACAAGAGTAGGATCGCTGTCGAGATCGGCGGTCAAAGATGCCTGCTTGTAAACCTCGTCAAGCAGTGCGATGTAGGTTTTAAATTTTGTAATTGCGTTTGCCATAATATTTTACCTCCGTAAAATTACTTAGTCGCAGGCAGACCCATTACGGCTCTTGCCTGTGCGTCTGATGTTGTTTCTGTTGCCGAACCGTGGTCAAGACCGGTGTCTATCCTTGCGGTAGGCTCATCACCATCCGCAAAGAGAAATGCTTTGTCGGCCTTAAGCTTGTCAAGCTGTTCGGTAAGACCTGTGATCTTGCCGTCATCGTCAAGCTTGAGGAGCGACGAGTCAAGCTGAGACTTGACAATGTCCACATCTCTTGCTTTTGCTCCGGCAAGGGACAGTTCCAGAGCCTTGTCAAGCTTAAGTGCGGCAATATCTGCATTGTACTTGCTTTCCCAGTCGGACGCCGCTTTCTTAAGTCCTTCAATGTCCTCGCCGTCAAATGCTTTGACCTTATCAGTAAGCTCTGAGATCGTGCCTTTTGCCGTTTCCAGTTCTGCGTTAAGGTCTGTGTACTTCTGCTGTTCTGCGGTCAGCTCCGCTGTGTGCTGTTCAAGCACCTTGTTTGCCTGCTCCTCGGTAATACCGAGAGCTGTTAAATCTTTCAGTTCCATAGGGATTTTTCCTCCTTAATTTTGAGTATAAAATTTATCTCCTCGCAAGCGGCTCGGATTTTTGCTCCGCAAAAACGAGGATAAATAAAACGCCCTTGAAAGAGCGTTTTACTATCGTTAAAATGCAGTTTTAATCATCTGATAAATCTACAAGGCATTTAATAACCAAACAAATACCTTTTATTATTGTGAAGACCCATGCGGCTACATAACAGCCAACGGGGATTTGCCCTGTATCGAGGGCGTAAAGCAATATGAGGGTTGAAAGCATAAATTATCAGCTCCTTTTTGCAAAATTAAAAGCCCCCAGTAGCTGGGAGCTTATTCATTATGAATTTGAAAATAAACCTTATCATAAATATCCAATGCTTTATATCCGAAATCTGTCATATTATTCTGATTTTCGTCCATGCCATAAACAACTGATATGTTGCTAATTATGCATTGAAACATAGAAACATCTTTATTATTTATTTCTATCTGACTTGTTTCGGGGAAGAGCTTGTATGGGTATTCCAAATCTTCAAAATCGCCATATTTGACAAGCATTTCATATTCATCTTTTTTGAAATTGAATATCATAATAATACACCTCACTTTGGATTACATTGAATAAGCACGCCCGTTTCAGGATTTATGGATACTGCACATTTATCTGTAACAAATAGCTGAGATATTTTAGGTTTACCATCTTCATCATATAAAATGTTACCGTTTTTATCCCTGCTAATTTTGGGTTTCATTGCTTTACCATTGGTCAAAGCATCCTGAATATCTTGAAGTTCAACGCCAAGACGTTTCTTACCCGTATCAGGATCTTTGATTACACCAATAACACGTTCAATGAAATGATCCGATTGCCCAGTTATTTCAATACCGTTAGTTGTAGTTAAACCAACAAGACTGTTGTTAATCTCATTGTGCAACTTCTTATAATGATCGTAACCTACAAGCGGAGAAAATTTTCCCTTTTTTACAGAAGTAATATATGCATTCATCAATTTGCACTCAGGAGAGTTATTATACTTCATATTTTCAAAAATGTCAAGGCTTTTCGGCGGATTTTCTATGCCGTAGCTTTTCATTTGCTTAACAAAGTAACGATTATTCCCATATACCGCTTTCTGCGAAACACTCTTGTTAAATCCAACAACCCGAACTCTGTCCTTTTCGGAATAAAGATCGTTCGTATCGCAAAACTCAGACAGCCGTTTTTCCTTAGTTTTCAGTATAGCCGAGTGGCGTTCAAACTGATTTTGCAGTCTCCGTTTAAGCACCTCGTCTTCCGTCTCAGAGATAGCACCGTCATATGCAGCTAAACGTCTTTTTGTAGCTCGTATAGACCGCTCCATAGCACGCTGTTTCTGCGATAATTCATACTGTCTGTTGTTTTCGGTCACGTCAACAGGGAGATTAGCACGTTCGGAAATTCCCTCGAAAAACGGATAAAAATCATGTCGGCAGTTCCAGCCTTTCAAGCCGTCACCCGTTCCGTAGCCTGTGGCGGTGCTGAGTTTAGGGTATTTTTTAGATTTGCCCGAAATGCTGTAAACCTTGCCTTGCCATAAAGCGTGTGAGGGACGCGCGCCCATGTGTGCGGTGACCTCAACCAGATCGCAGTCCATTTCTGCGGCAAGATCAAGCTGCATCTGACCTGCGGTCTGACTTATGCCCGTCATTACCGCACGCCGCACTGCAACGTCTGCCCAGTCGGTCTTACCCGATGGATAAGTTACAGTCGCAATACCTTGTTTAGCAAGCTCGACAACTGCGTCGTAAATAGCATCCTGATATGTAAAAGCACCGCTTTGTACCTTTAACCATGCCTTGTCCATAAGATGAGTAACAGTTGCCTGCGAGGACTCTACCATGGACTTACACAGATTTTTTGTCATACCATTTGCATTTTTAACGCCTGCCTTAAGCGTGTTGGATAATGCCACCGACCTCAGAGCGGCGGAGCAGTCCTTGCCGTAAGTTCTGTATATCTTGGCGTCGTTGTTGATTGCCTCCTTACAGGCATCGGTGTACAGCTTTGATATCTGCCGCTTTGATTTGCCTGTAAATTCTGCAAGCATAGCAGTGATCTCTTTTGTAGACATCTTCAACTGGCTTGCTTTGTACAACTGCCATTCTGCCGAGGGAGTAAGATAGTCCGCTTTAACAAGCTTTTTGGCAATAGACTTGATTATATCAGTCTGTACCTCGCTTACAAGATCAATCAAGTCATCTGGCAGTTTTTGTAACGTCTGAGGGGTAAGCATTACTCCTCACCGTCCTCAAAGCCCATAAGCTCATCGTCGGTAGGTTCACCGTCTGCAAGACGTGCCTTTGCCTCCTCTTCCGATTCGCCGTACCATTTAACACGGTATTCCCACTTCTGCATTAAACCTGCTGTGACATCATCTTTGTCACGTTGTCGCTCGGCATTTTCGTCTACCAGTGGACTTTGGTCAAAGACTATGGATATATGTGCGTCCTCCTTGACCTGTGCGTCGATAAAGCTGTGGCCTATCCAGAGGAGCGTTTTAACAAGACCATGCAAAAAGCTCTCAACTTTTATAAAATGCTTGTGTGCGTTTTGGATCAAGTCCTGCTTGTCGCCTGTGTACTGGGTAGCAGTTACTATAGAGCCTGCATTAAACTGATAATGCTTAGTACCAAATCCCACCTTAAAGCTGAGATAATCAAGCTGTGCCTGTATACCCGCCGTATTGTCTGCAACTCTCAGATCGGGATTATGCTCCTGCACCATACTCTTACCCGTGCCATCGTCCATAGTCTCGCCGATATAATAAAACAGTTGTTGATTTACCTCATCGGGAGCAACCTTTTTATCTCCAGACATATCTTCAAGCATATTTTTGTTTAAAAACACTTTTTTCTGTCCCAACCAAAAATCAGAGTTAAGATTATTATATGCAAGATCAACTCCCTTCAAGTTGTCAATCGCTCCGGCAAAAACCGCACAGCCCATCCCATTATTGCCGTTAATGGGATTAACGATAGCAGGTTTGCATATGGTAAACCAAGACTTGTCTGATCCTGTATGCATTATTCTTGCAACACCGTCCGGCAGAGGTTCTTCGCTCAACAGCGATTTATCTTTTATTCCAAAGATGTGATTTTCTATGACATATTCGCCTTTTTCCAGACGGTGTATCTCAAGATACAGCTTGTTGCTGCCTTTTGTACAGATATCGGAGCAAAACGCTGCTTCGGTGATAATGCCGTTGTCCGATGATAGGACTATTATCCTATCCGCCTCAAGGTAATTTAGATCTATCCATGCGTCCGGTGACGGCAGAAGTCTGCCGTCTGAGCTTACCACAGCATTTTTAAGACGTATCACAACGGCACAAGTGCCGGAATACATCATTTTTTCCATGAGGTCGTTAGCCTGATCCCAGAAGTTGTTGCTGCCGAACACTCCGCCGTTGTCGGTATCGCCAACGATGAACTTTTCCGAGTATTCATCATCTACTTTTACAAACGTTTTGTCGTTTATTAATATGCTTGCCCAGTCCTCGCACACCTTTTTGGCCATTTTCATGGTATACATATCACGACTCTTGCGTTTTTCTCCGTTTTCAAAAGTTATCCTATGAAATGGTTCATGAAAACCCTTCCACCAGTCTTTCCATACGGATATATTATTATAATAGTTGGTCGAAATGTTATAGCCGAAGTTATTATTCAGCCAGTTTATTATCTCACTGTTCAAATGTTTTCACCTCCTGCCAGCGTTAGCGGCTTGATAAATTTGCTAAAGCTGTACTCCAGAGCGTCAGCGGTATCTATATCGCAAGTACCGTCGTCAAGACGCTCGTCTCTGTCCGGAATTTTAGGATCCCATATCTGCTCCGACAAGCTTCCGATAACATTTTTGCAAATGTCAAGCACCCAAAATCTGCCCTGAGCCATCAAAGACGTAAGCATAGATATTCTGTCGTTTCGTGGAGCTTTGTAGCAGTCCACGATCTTGACCATCAGTCTTGCTCTGGCACAGGCTACTCTCAGACCGTTTATTACCGCTTGGTTTTCGTTGTCCGCCCATGCAAATTTAATTAAAAGCGGATTAAAACGCATATATAACGTCTTTACAAACTTTATAAAAGCAGTGTAAATAGTATCGGGACCGACCTCGCCCTTGCCGCCGTCTATTTTGTGATCTGCAATAACGACAAGCTTTTTAAAGCCCTCAATAAAAGCCGTAGCCACGAATGTGGTCTTTGACTTGTTGCCGCCGAAGTCGATACCTATCTGTATTGATGTGATCTTGCTTTTGTCAAGCTGTGATTCGGGTATTATATACTTTTCGGGGTCGTTGGCAAAGCTCTGGAAGATAAGACCCTCTGCCGCTATCCTTAACCCCAGTATATCTCGCTTGTACCAGATAGATGTCGGATCGTACTGAGATTTTACCTCAGCCTTACGCTGATCTGAGATATTTATGTTATCGTCAATAGTAAAATGTGCGTAGTTGTATCCGCCGAGGAATTTGCAATCGGCGGCGTCCTGCTGGTACTTGTCAATGTACTCGGTGTATATCCAGCTTTTTGGATTGTCCGGGTTAAGATCCCACCATATCTTACGCTTATCTGCGGCGATAGATCTGTTAAAAGCCTCCTGCACAAATGATTTGTGATGCAGATTGATCTCAGTACCTATCCACATACCATAAGAGTTGCCTCGTATGGACTTATAACTGCTGGCAAGCATAGCGCCGGAAAAGATGACGATCCTTGTTTTAAATCCTGTATCCTTGCCCTTTATGATAAGAGCCTCATTGCCCTTGTACTTACCCCAGCGGCATTGACCTCGAAAGAAATGCTCAATACCAAAGCCGTTACAGTCGCCAAGAATGATTTTCGCATTGCCGAGTGTTGACGCCGATGCAAGATGTATCTTGTCTTTAGTAGTCTTAAGCTCGTGACAAAAAGCAAGAACGTTGTCCACTGTCTTTCCGGCTCTTACCGCTCCCTCGGCAACGTTTATCATGCAGTCCTGTGACTTTCGGATATATGCCTTATGCTTATCGCCAAAATTGTAGGGTATGGTCTTTTTGCGTTTCTCAGGCTTAGTTGTCCTTGCCATAGATATCCTCCTCAATTTCCGACGTGTCCTCCAGCTCAGGATCAGCCTTGGGATTCGGTGACCAGTTTTCTTTGTCTTTATTCTGCAAATAGCTCAGAGCGGCGGACGGATTGGGAGCGACTTTTTTTACCCTGCGCCTGATCGTTTTGCGCCCTCTGGCGTCAACTCTAACTTCTTCCTCTGCATATTCGCCGCCCAGAGCCGCCGCAAGCAAAGCTCTCTCCACTTCGGAGTTTACAAGTTCAGGATTGTCGTCCAAAAAATCCTGAAGTTCCTTGTGCCGCTTTTTATAATCTGTGGCAAGCTTTTTCCGTTCTGCCTTGTCGGAGGTATTAATAAAAGCCTCCGACAGCTCGCCGAGGCTTTGTATATCCGTCTGTATTTTTACATCATTAATGTTGCTTACAGCTGCCGACAGCGTGTCGATAGCCTGTTTTCTCTTTACATTCACATTAACACCTCCGTTCGCTCAAACTCAAACTACACGCCCGTTTTAAGGGTTTTCTCTTTCAAGTGTGAAATTATCCTAAGAATTATTTCAAAACGTGCTATAACGCCGTTAAACGCCGCTAAAATGAAATCAAATAGCAATGCTTCGCCATTCGGATATTTTTGTTTCAAAATTCCGTTGATGTCCGGCGCTATGTAATCTGAGCTTAAGCGCAGGGGACGAATCAACCTTACGCTTATGATCAGATCTTTTCCAGTTCTGCAGCAACGTCAAAGTAATGACGCCTGCCGTTTATCTCACAGTACAGCGTACAGCGTTTACGCCGCTTGCTGTATTTAACAATGCAGTGTTCTCTGCCTTTGAGCAGTCCCTCTGTGATAGTCACCTTTCCGCTGTTTATGTAACCACGGCTGACGGTAAGATTTTCGACATCAAGTATCCACCGAAGTCTGACTTCCTCGCTCATCGGCAGCGGAGTGGGCGGTCTGCCCAAAAATCTCAATACGCCGACAGTATTTTTCACGGTGTAGTAAAGCTCGTCTGTGATGCCTTCACTGTTAACAAAAACATATGTGGGAAATATCATCCGGCGTACCATGCGCCACACGCCGCCTTTACGTTCCAACAGGTCGTGAGCAGGCGCATAGGCGTTAATATTTTTATCTCTGAGAGTGGCAACAACGTCATGCTCTCTGCCGCTCTGAACATAAATAACGTAGATCATATATCGCTCCTTTTCTCCTCAAGGAACTTAGCCACATCCTTGTAAAGATCGGGACGTTCCCTTGCCATTGCCTCGAACACCATTGACTTGACCTGTTCAAAGCCCGCGTTAAGGATATCCTCGTTTTTCAGATCCATATTCTTTTTATACGCCGCAGCCTTTACAAGGCTGGTAGCCTGTTTGAGCAAGGCTTCCGGGTCTATGTTCTTCCATTTTTCTTCGGGAGTGTTCTGTATAGATTCCAACACGTTATGCGACAGCAGCCTGATTATTCCCTCGCTGGTATCGAGAGCCGGATACTTGTTTATCTCCTCCATTATGACCCTGAAATTCTCCTGAGCCATTCTGAGGGTCTCAACAGATTCATTCAGATTTGCGGCGTATCTGCAAACCGAGGATATTGATATGGGCTGATCGGTCTGATCCTTTATATAGTCTGCGATCTCCGCATATGTAAAATCGGCTTTCATCATATCTTCGACCGTTGCTTTAAGTTCCGGCGACAGCTTGTCTATTTTAGAGTGCTTTCTGCGCTTTCTTGCCATTATCCGCACCCCCTACAGCTTTATGCAGGGGTCGTTGATACCTCCGGCAAGCAGGCTGATCCCCTTTGCCGTAAGCTTTGCCTCGAGATCGTCAAAATCGCTGTCTGCCAGCGTAGACGGCTCTTTGGACAACACCGTCCTCAGATGTATGTATCCGGCTTCATAAAGATAGTTCACGCTGTCGGTAATTTCGCCCTTTGTTATATCGGGAAGAGCATACTCAACGCTCTTAAGCTTATGATACTGATATCTGAGCATATTTATAGTGCGCATAACAGAGCCGTTATTTTCTTTAAAATTGCCTGCTCTGATAAGCTGCATCTGCTTTTCCATATCCATGCTATTTTTCTCCCTTCATTTCCATCAAGATATCCATGATCTTGTCCAGCTTCTGTTCAGTCTTAAGCTGTTCTCTGTAAAAATCCTCTTTGGTAAGATAGTTCTGCTTGACGTCGGTAATATCGGTCTTGCACTTGTCAAACTCGTCTTTAGAGACGTAATTTTCTCTGACCTTATCCAGACCGCTTTTGCATTTATCGATGTCGTCCATAGTCCGCTTTAAAAAGTAGGTTATAATACCTATACCGCCTGTAAGAACGAGCTGAAATACTATCGTAAATATCTGCTGACTTGTCATAAAAACACCCCCAATATATTTAGTACCGTTATCCGTTATAATAACTGTACCATATATATTGGGGGTGTTACAGATGAAGCGTTTCAGCGAGTTTCTGCAATTATATTTCATCAAAGGTAATCTGACCCTCGATAGGAGCGTTTTGCTTTTCCTGCCTTATCTCAGCCGTTATGCTGCGGATCGTGCGCTCAGACAGATTATATTTATTGACAAGAAACTTGAAGTTATATCCGTTAAAATCCCTGCGTATCTTTTCGTCACGTGCCGATCGGATAACAGAATCAGCTTTTGCAATGTAAATTGACAAACCACCGTAACGCTGCACAAGCTTTTCGTATGCCTGTGAGCCGATGCAGTCGTAAATATCCCGCTGCTCTGGAGTAAGGTCTTCTTCGTATATATCAAGTTCCGGCATATTTCTCACCTTGCCTTTTCGCCCGCCGCTCTGCCGAATTAACATAACGCTTGAGCTGTTCGATAAGCTTAGAACACTGTTCCTGATCTATCCACCGAAACGGCTGCTTTTTTGATGCCGTAACGCCCAGTACTTTGCCTATCACGCCAATTAGCCTGTCTCCAACGTCAGCTGACTCTGGATTAGTGTCAAGTTCCTTGAGCCTGTAGCAGTATCTCCAGCACAGCCGCTGCTGTTCAGGCGTAGCCATACCGTTGCAGCCGATCTCTTCAGCTTCTTTCTTTTTGTTTCTAGATTTGGTATTATGCAGCAGATGGTTTGGATCGGCAAGCTTCATGCGATTGATAAGTTCCGCCTGAACAGCCTTGAATTCGCTATCGTCAAGCTGTTTTACCGAATCTTTACCGGTAATGCTAAAGATCAATTCGTGCAGCATATCATCTTTATCTTTGCCGACAATACCAAGACCTGCTCCCAGACCGTAAATTCTTTTAATCTGCTCCTTTGTTGCCATATCCAAATCCTCCTGTCCTTATTTTTTAGCCGTGAATTTCGTTTTCGGCGTTCTTTCAACTACAACCGCGCTGTCAATCATATCCACAGCACGCTCCACAATCTCATCGGTAAGCTGTTCGTTATTAATCATAAGCAGACGTTTAAGATTCTGCCAAGCGACGGCTTCGGATACCAGATAAGCGTTCTCCTGCGCCGCCTTTTCATCCAGACCGCCAAGCTGCATAAGATTTTTTACGTCGGTCTCATATTTCGCACCCTTAAGCTTTTTCTCCAGAACTTTGCGGCTCTTATCGTCAAGCCCAAGCCCATCCAGTATCTTAGCAACGCTGCCGTCCTTTATGTACTCCTTGTTGTAAACGGCGGAAAGCAAGCGTTTTGCAGATTCTGACAAGGTGTAGGTTACGTCCTCTTTTACAACGTCGCCGTACGCTTTACCAAAGATCTCCTTAAGCATTGTTGGGTACACAAGCTTAACGTTGTCGGCGTTGGTGACTGTGATTGCATTGCCAGCATTGTCGCTGTAGACAGCAGATTTAAACTTTGTATCCTGCAGGTCGGCTTCCGAAGCCTTAAGGATATCAGCCTCGATGCCGTCTGCCTCTGATTTAAGCTCCGAAATTTCCGCCTTGATCTCAGCATAACGTTTTACCTTTTCAGACAGATCCATAAGCCGTCTTTACCTCCTCTATGATTTCTTCGGCGCAGTTTCTGCAGGTATCACGTCCCTTGATAGAGCGCACATTATCAACACTGCCACAATAGCAACAGGTAGGTCTGTGCTTGCGAATCATGATACCGTCCGCTGTCTTCTCGATGTCAACAGCCATGCCTCCCGCAAAGCCCGCTGCAAGTCTGATGTCCTTCGGGATCGTCAATCCAGCTTTGCTTGTAAGCTTTTTATGTTTTGTTTCCATAGCGTTTTTACCTCCTTGTTTTTCTGCACTCTGCATTTATCAGGGCTTGTGACCTGCGCCGATCGGCGGCTGCATTACAGGAGGGGCACAGCCCCTCTGATACTTATTATTTCTTGTCTACAATTGAGCATTCATTGCATTCTCCGTTACTGTTGCAAATATTATCACAATAGCCGCATTTATCGCAGTACGGACAGTCATCACAACACATTTTCATAAAAAAGGCACATTCTGCGCTGCCTTTCATAAAACATTCAAAATTATTATGCATATTTAGTCGCCTTTACTTTCCTCGGCTCCTCGATGCGTACCATGTCTATCCAGCGTATCTTATCAGTATATCTATGTACAAGGCAAAGCTGCTTGTCCGTCGCCTTCGAAACCATCCAGTCCGCAGGATCAAGCTTGTAATACGCTATTATTCGTTTCTGAGCTTTGGTGGGATTTTTTCCGTGCTTCATTCTTTTTGTCCTCCGTTTCACTTTTTATACCGCCATATCCATATATTTAGCGATTGCAGACAATCCCTTGGCGGTCACATTGCCGTTATCGAGGGCGTTGGAGTATAGATTGACCGCTCCTCTGATAGCCTGTGGACTTTGAGCGATACGCAGTAAAAATTCAACAGCAGCAGCGTCCTCTCTGATATCCGGAAAGAGCATTTCGATGTCGCTCTTCTTTATCTGCTTAACGCTGTAAAACCGGGTATTCTTCGTCCTGTTGCGTATCTGTGCAAACTCCGCTTTCTGCTTTCCGCCAAGTCTGCTTACCGTGGTCTCGTTGCCGACAAAGCATATTCCAAGGGTCTGTCCCTTTTCGTCAAAGCAGTCGCAAAGGCTTCGGAGAGTATCAATGGCATTTCTGGTGAGATGCTGGGCTTCGTCCACGATTATCACCATGCCGTCCGAAAGCTTTGACGAGATTTCCAACCAGAGTCTGCTCACAGAGCCGGAGGATACGTTCAGCTTAGAACCGATAAGTTCCAGCACGGATTTTGATGACTTGATGCACGGATTTACCGTTATGTATGTACAGTTTGTGCCGTGCTCACGGTAATACTGCCTGCAAGCCTGTGTTTTGCCTATACCTGCGTCACCGCAGGCTATGGCAAGACCGCCCTGAAGCTGACAGTTACGTATGATCTTGTACACGTTAGACGATATTGACGTTTCCTTATAGTCTGTGCCGACATAGATTTCAGCTGCAGCCTGCTTGGTTTCAAAGTATTCAATTACTTTTTTCATCTGCTTATCTACATCGCCGTTGTAGGTACCTGACTTAATTGCAGAGTATGAGCTATCGGATATACCAATCTTTTTGCAGACTGCAGCCGCAGATAGATTTTCCGAGTACTGCAGCTGTTTTATCTGTTCCAATGCCCACTCCTGTTTAGCTGTTAGCTTTTTCATTTATTAATCACTCCTCCATTTATTCTTCCGCCTCTCGGCGTTTTCGTTCATTTTATCTATATTGACCACAATATCGTCTCCGGAAGCCTTTGATATACTTTCCGGTTCATTATCAGCTCTTATCATAATCACATTGGACGGCATAACGATCTTAAAGCTCTGCTTACCATGTGCTGCCTTGAGAGCGGCAGCCTCCATAAGGTCGATCTTATGCTCTGAGTTTAAGCCATCTGTGATATTCTGAGCCTCGGCTTTAATAAACCGTTGTACTCTGCGCTGTAAAGCCATTGCATCGGAAATCTCTTCCTTGCTTTCGGTGATGTAATCTATAAGCAGCTTGTCCGCACATTCCCAAGTCCAAAGGTAACGGTCCGATTTATCGTAAACCCTTACGCTTCTAAGATCGGCGGGATCGTATCTTACATAGACCTCCTCGCCCAGGTGACGGTAAGTGTTTTCATAGTCCATAAACCAGACCTTTTCGCCGGATATTTCAACAAATACGCCGTTGCGCTTGATCTTTTGCACCCTTGTTGATCTCATAAGCATAAGATTAAGTTCGGCTTCCGGAGCTTTGCGTATTCCTACAGACTTTATATCCATATTCCATACGTCAATACGACTCATTCCTTTGTACTTTGTCTCAGCTCCGCCATATTCCTGCATATTAAAATCACCGTCAATATACATATCAATATATTCTCTAATCTCAAAGTCGCAGGGAATCTTGCCTTCTTTAATTCTACGCTTAAGGCTCTCAGGTCGCTGCATAATAGTGCCGCCGCAGTAACCTTCAAACATTCTTGCAAACTGCATTGTGACCGTGCTAAATGTACGCTCAATAGGCTTTGCTTTAGCGTTACGGACGATTGCGTTATGCATCGTGATTCCAAGCCTTTGGAGTATTGTCGGTGGTTCGATCTCAGGGTTATCGGTTTTCCTGCTTCGATGACCTTTTCCGCCAACGTCATGGGTCAAAAACTCTCGACCGTTATCAAAATATACGGCTTTCGGAATGCCAAACCGCATAATTCCATGCCTTAATGCGATGATTGTTGACTGGGAGTTCGGACTGTCGCATATATTCCAGCCGACCAGCACTCCGCTTTTGGCATCCAAAAAGGCTGTAAGGTACAGCCTGTGGATCGTGCCGTTATCTTCATCGTAGGACTGTATATCGAACGTGTGGTTATCTGCGATCCAGACGTCGTTAGCGTGGAGACCGTCGTACATACGGCTGATATATGGCAGGCATTTATCTTTCATAGCCTTATCGCCGTCGCGCATATATGTAAGCACGGCTTGTGGTATTTCCGACTTTATATGCCGCCTGAAAGTATTGTCTGACGGGAAGTTTGATACCATTGACGGATACCACTCTTTTGCACATTCAAGCGTTAGGTCGTAACAACGCGAAACGGTAGGTTTGTTTTCGGAAAGATAGAAATAGCAAAACTGCTCCCACAGCTCCGGTGGGATACTGCTCTTACCCTTATTGGCTCCGCCTCGATTTTCACAAAGCCCCTGCAGATTATTATTTCTGTAGGCTGCATACTTGCGGTATAGTATATCCACCGACACTTTGATATCATTATGCTCGAGCTGACACTTGCCGACGTAAAGCTTATCCACTTCGGTTTTCTTTCCGGGGTATTGATCCCGGTAACGCTGCCAGTCTCTGAGGATATCTACCCAGAGTGCGATTTCATCACGCTCATCTTCGGAAAACTCTTCGATTGACGTTTTCACAGGCTTTTTGGGCTGTTTTAACGCATTTTTAACAGGCTGTGCAACAAGTTCTAAGCCCGCTTCCGCTCTTTTCTGAGCATAGTATTTTGCCTGCAGGCCTTCGGGGAGTGATGATATTGGGATCATATATTTAGGACGGTTCCTGTCGTTGATTTCGATATTGCATGACAATTTTCCGTCCTTGCACAGTTTCTTTATATATCGTTCACTGCAGCCTTTAAGATCAGCAGTTTTGGCAACCGTCAAATATTCCACATCATCACCTCCCGAAGTTACTTGACAAAACTAATGTTTTCTGATATACTAAGTATCAGAGCCAGAACGGTTGTTTACGAGGTCGGACAGAAAATCTTCTGTTTCGGTCAATACTGCAAGAATGGTCGCAACATTCCTGCGGAGCTGTTCAGGCTCTATTTTTATGTCCTCAAGGCAGCTTGCCTGAGCCAGAAGCCGGGCTTGTCCCACCGCATGAGACAGTACTTGTGTTTTAAATTCCTTGTATTTCATTGGTTACACTTCCTTTCTCGGTCTGCCATCATCAGTACCGGGAGACCGTCCCCGGCAGACCGAACCGCCTGTTGCGGCTCGGTTTCGGCTAGAAAAATCGGAATGTATAAGTCTACTCCTTCCGAAAGAGTACCCTGCGCACTTATACTGCGTTGCACAACCTTGTCGACTAGGTTGATTGAGTTGGCTTTCACATCAGGACTTGCACCTGATAGGCTTACGCTTGCGAACCTAGCACCATGCGTGAACATTTAGCCGCCCCGATTATTACCGAAACGGCAAGGTAGATAGGATAAAAAGTTATCCTAAGTGGGTCTGATACGCTCAGACGGGCGGTATCTTTATGTTGTCTTTAGACTGTGTTATAAAAATACAAAAAACGTTCCAGCTGGTGCAAACATTAAGCTCATGCGCTCTCAGCTTGCATTTACGAGTTCGCACCTTAAGGAAAGTCGGAACCCTTATAACAAAACCTGTACCTCGGCTAATTCAACCCGACGACACGTAGCCAGAACACGTGGTTTTTAAGTCATACGCTACCGATATTTTATGTCCTCGGTTTACAGACTGTATGACAGGCTTGGTTCAAGATCTAAGTCGTTACCTCTGAGCTTGCAAGCTGCAGGTGATTCACTATATCCCCTATGGCGGGCAAGCACGGCACCTGCATATTTTGGTCTGCCATCATCAGTACCGGGAGACCGTCCCCGGCAGACAGCCGAGTTACTGTCGGCTGTTTCGGCTGTTTCGTGATCTGCCGCACAGATCGTCAAGACTGCATTGCAGCACATTGGCTATCCTGATCGTAGTCTTAAGAGAGGGCGTCAAAACGCCCTGCTCTATCTTGCACACGGTCACATTGCTGATCCCCGCATACTTAGCAAGCTCTCTCTGATTAAGATCACGCTGCTCTCTAATCTGCTTTATGCTTTTCCCAATATCTGCGCTCATAAAGGCGTTCCCTCCTTTTAGCAAAGTATATATCTCTGATAAGAGAGAGGATAAGGTGCATACAGATCAATCCGGATAGTGTAAGCAACGGTATGATCCAGAACTCGGAATGTCCGCTAAGACTTGTTATGGCACACCATAGCATGATAATGGCAAACATGGTAAGCACCTTTCCCTCGTCCGTAAGTTTTTTCATAATAAACCCTCCTTACTTATACATCATAACGGTGATAACGTCTTTAGCGGCAGCAAGCGGACTGTCTCCTGTGATGCCTATATCATACACATGACCGTTCTTCATGGTTACAAGCACCCACTCTTCTCCGTTGTCTTCGCAGTAAGTTATATCATCAACATCATCATTGGCGGCATGGAGCAGGAAGTAGAGCTCTTTTTCTACGAATAAAGCTTTATTCATTATATATCCTCTTATTGGCGGAGTTTGTTCCGCCCTTGTTTGCTGCTCGCCGTATTTTTCAGCTATGCAATCAAGATCATCATCTATTGCTGCCTTAGCATCCTCGATTGTATTATAAGCCTTTGGCGAGAAAGCCCCGTAAGGTGATATGCAAACATAGCCTATCCTATCGTTACCTGATATCGTATAGCCTCTGTACTCATACATATTCACATCGGTTTCCTTAATCTTATACTTATTCATTAAAATTCCTCCTTTTTCGATTGACGTTTAACGCTTTTTGTGTTAAACTTAATTTATCATGGGGTAACTATGCCCTAGAGGTTACCCTATAGTAAATTATAACTAGATTTTTTCTAATTGTCAAGTGAAATTCTAACTCGAAATTAGAAAAACGCTAATTTTGTGATAAGTAACAAAGGAGATGATTGAATTTTGGATATTTTGGATAGAATAACTATGCTTTTAGGCAATCGAGAGCAAAAAGAATTGACTAATTACCTGAAATTAAATAATGTTGCTTTTTCAGAATGGAAGTCTGGGAAAAGCAAATCATATAGAAAATATCTAATTGAAATTGCTGAATTTTTTGATGTTTCAATAGATTACCTTGTTTACGGCAAAGAAAAAAGCTTACTAGCGGAACAGTTGACCGCTGATGAGCAGGAGTTACTTACATATTATAAGGAATTAGATTTAATGAAAAAGGGTCAAGTCCTCGAACGTGCCAAGGTCCTTTTTGAGCAGTCAAAAATACCATTAAAAGAGCTTGAAAACAGTGTTTTCATAGAGTACTATTCGTTGCCTGTCAGTGCCGGAACTGGCGTTGATCTGGATGGCTGCGAAAAAGGTATGTTGGAGGTTAAGAAAACGCAGCTCACTCTTGAGGCTAATTTTGCTCTAAGAGTGTCTGGCAACAGCATGGAGCCTGTATTCCACGACGGAGACGTAGTTCTGATAGCCTCGCAGCCATCTGTTGAGATCGGCGAGATAGGCATTTTTATACTTAACGGGGAAGGATTTATAAAGAAGTTCGGCGGAGATCGCTTGATTTCCCTTAACCCGGATTATGATGATATTCCGCTGCATGATTATGATAGTATCTATTGCCGGGGAAAGGTTATTGGAACTGTATGATATAAAAATATGAAACTAAGCAACTTGTGCTTGATCTTCCGACTGTAGTGATTGTTCGAGCCGCACAGTGGGACATTGATAAGTTAATGGGAACTAGTTCCCATTAATCGAATTTTTAGTTCCTATATTCCCGTATAAAATATGGAAATCTTTCAATGAGATTTTTCAATTGAACATTCAAACTATTTTATAAACGTTATAGCTTTAAAATGCGTAAATACGCTGTTTTGTGACAATTTTAAAATTTGAAAACAGTTCTAAAACGTTCTAAAAAGGTAAAATTTAAAGGTCTTAAAATGCTTTTAAAATTGCATTTTAAGACCTTATTTTTTTGACATTCAATTTTCTTATCCGCAAAGCACGTCAACTTTTTGCATATTCAAACCGCCGCATTTGCGCCACTTTCGTGGGTTTTCTATGCTAATTCCGAGTTATTCCGCATTTTTGCGTTTTTCGGATTTTGCGTGGCGAGCAACACTAATAATAAAAAAAGCCATGACGGACAATGCCCGTCACGGCGAGTGACTGGTCGAGGTGACGGGACTTGAACCCACGGCCTCTGCGTCCCGAACGCAGCGCTCTACCAAACTGAGCCACACCTCGAAATACCACTGTAATATTATATCACACCCATCAAACCTTGTCAAGGCGTTTTTTTCTGTTTTGTATCCTCTTTGCTCTTTTTTACTGCGTTGACCTTTGGTGTTTGACGAATTTATTGAAATCATTCTCATTGTAACTTATTTTCATTGACATACGCCTTGCGTTGTGATATTATATATATAAAGGTGTTCTCGTTTAAAAGTTTTTGTATGAGGTGATGAAATTGATGAATATGAAGAAAAGAATGTTGAGCATTGTCCTGTCTGGCGCAATGGCTGTTTCTACTGCTGTGTCTGCTGGATCGTTCAGTGCCTTTGCCGTGGCGCAATGTGTTGCGTATTCAGGCTCTAATGTGAATGCTCAGGACTATGTGCAATGGTCTGACACAGTGAAATCTTACCTGACAGTGTGCGACAACGGCAATTATATGCGTGTCCAGTCAGGCGCTATCGAGGGCAAGCTCCTTGTGGAATATTACAGCCCTGATTTTGAACCGCTCAGCACTAAGCTTATCGACAATGAACTGCCGATCTTTGGTGCTTTCTATGACTCCGGCAATAATTATTATGTCCTTAGCGGTCAGGAAAATCCGAAACAAAACGACTCCCTCGAGGTTTTCCGTATCACGAAGTATGATAAGAATTGGAACAAAATAAAGTCCTGCGGTCTGTATGGAGCTAACACTACAGTTCCATTCGATGCAGGCTCGGCAAGAATGACCCATAGCGGTGACCACCTGCTTGTGAGGACCTGCCACGAAATGTATAAATCAAGCGACGGCAATAATCATCAGTCTAATGTTACCATTGAAGTGGATATGCCTTCAATGACTATCACTGATTCATATACCGGCGTCATGAACGTTGATTATGGCTATGTTAGCCACTCCTTCAATCAGTTTATAAAAACCGACGGCAACCATATAGTCGCCCTCGACCATGGTGACGCTCATCCACGTTCTGCCGTTCTGGTGAAGTATAATTCTGATTTTACTACAGGCAAATTCTTCCCAAGCTATTTTGATAAGGTCAGCAATATCGACGTTGTAACATACCCTGAATATACCGCCGGTCACTATAACTATACAGGTGCGGCTATAGGCGGCTTTGATGTGTCATCATCAAGCTATATCGTGGCACAGAGTACAGTTGACCTTGATTATATCAATACGTCAGAAACACGAAACGTCTACGTTTCCGCTGTTTCAAAGGACCTTTCCACAAACAAGCTCAATAAGATAACTTCTTATGCAGAGGGTACAGCTTCAGCTTCTGCTCCACAGCTTGTGAAGATAAATAATAACAGCTTTTTGCTATTGTGGGCCAGAGATACAAAGGTAAGCTGTGTGAAGCTAAACGCTGACGGCACAGTAAACGGCAGTATACACACCTTTGAGGGAAGTCTTTCAGATTGCCAGCCTGTTATCAAAAACGGCAGAGCAGTTTGGTATGTTTACGATAAAAATAACGTGACCTTCAACTCCCTGAACCTTTCAAATCTTGACGATATAAAGACGGTTGACGTCAAAACAGGTCATGACTACGAAACAAAGTACGCATCAAAAACTGACGGCACTGTAACACAGACCTGCAAGTCTTGCGGTTATGTGAATAAGTTCACAGTTCCGACCTCTACCACTGTTTATTGGCGTACAGACATTTCGAATACGTCCTTTTCAAGCGTATTGAGCAAAACTCAGTTCAGTGTGGGCGACAGCATTGATTTCTGGCTTTATGACGATACAGACTACACAGTTGAATTTTCTGATCGCAGCATGGTAAGTGTAAATAAGCTTGAAAACTATGCTAATGATATCAGACGTATCACATTCAAAAACGGCGGTTCACTCACTGTAAAAATTTATCCTACATACAATCCGTCTGTAGCAAAGACATACAAACTCACCTGCGGATGCACGAGCCACACATATGGCAGTGCTGTTATCACAAAACAGCCTACCTGCACATCAGAGGGTACAAAAACAAAAACTTGTACACAGTGCGGAGCAACAGTAACAGAAACAATTGCAAAGCTTTCCCACAGCTACACAACCACAGTTGTTGCACCTACTTGCACTGCTGACGGCTATACACTCCACAAGTGTTCTGTTTGCGGTACTTCATACAAGGATAACACAACTAAGGCAACAGGTCACAGCTACGGAAATTCTGTTGTAACAAAACAGCCTACCTGCACATCAGAGGGTACAAAAATAAAGACTTGCACAAAGTGCAATGCGACAGTTACAGAAACTATAGCAAAGACTTCACACAAATATGCTGACACAGTTGTTGCACCTACTTGCACTACTAACGGCTACACTCTCCACAAGTGTTCTGTTTGCGGTACTTCATACAAGGATAGCACAACTAAGGCAACAGGTCACAGCTACGGAAATTCTGTTGTAACAAAACAGCCTACCTGCACATCAGAGGGTACAAAAATAAAGACTTGCACAAAGTGCAATGTGACAGTTACAGAAAAGCTTCCTGCAAAGGGTCACACTGCAGTTACCGACAAGGGCTACCCTGCTACTTGCACCACCGCAGGCAAAACAGACGGCTCACATTGCTCAGTTTGCAATACTGTTATCAAGGTTCAGACAGTGATAAATGCCACAGGTCACAAGTCAAGCGGTTGGATAGTTGACAAGGCGGCTTCTATCGGAGTTAAAGGCTCAAAACACAAGGAATGTACAGTCTGCAAGAAAGTTCTTGAAACGGCTGAAATTCCTGCACTTTCAAGAATTAGCATTTCAAAGGCAAGCGTGACACTTTCCACTTCGACCTACGCATATGACGGCAAAGCAAAGAAGCCTGGTGTAACGGTCAAGCTAAACGGCAAAACTTTGAAGAATGGTACAGATTACACAGTTTCGTACAGCAACAACACCAAGGTAGGCACAGCAAAGGTCACTATTAAGGGCAAGGGCAATTACACTGGCTCAGTTTCTAAGACCTACAGTATCAAAAATAACTTCAAGAAAGCCACAGTTTCGGGCATTTCCACAAAGGCTTTCACTGGCAAAAATATCACTCAGAGCATTACTGTTAAATACAATGGCAAAACGCTGAAAAATGGTACTGACTACACAGTTTCATACTCAAGCAACAAGAATATAGGCACTGCCACTGTAAAAATCGCAGGAAAATGCTCATACACAGGCACTATCACAAAGACGTTCAAGATAAATCCTGCCAAGCAGGAGATACAGAAGCTCACGGCAAAGTCAAAGGCATTCTTTGTGGATTGGGCGCAGAAAGGCTCTGCTACTGGATATGAAATTCAGTACGCTACCAACTCAAAGTTCACAAGTGCAAAGAAAGTTACCATAACAAATAAAAAGACCGATACCAAGACGGTTTCTAAGCTTTCGGGCAAAAAGAAATACTATGTTCGTGTTCGTTCGTACACAACTGTAAAGGGTACTAAGTATTATGGTGCTTGGTCGGCTTCAAAGAGTGTGACTACAAAGAAATAATTTTATATGAGAACAGCGTATCGCAGGGGGCTGCGGTACGCTGTTTTATTTTTACTTTGATATTGCAGTTCGAGACCTCAAAAAATTATTCTTTTCCTAGTCTTTCAGAAACTTCAAGCACCAATCGCTGGTCTTTTTCCGAAAGTTTCGACACGCTCTCAACTATTTTTTGTGTCAGTGCAGGTTTTTTGATGTCGTCATCACGCTTATATTAGTATTGTTTCTTGATATATACCGCTAAAAAGGGTTATAATGTAAAAGTAAACTAATTTTAAACGGACATACCTTTGTCTGGCAATTATATTATACTGAAAGCAAGATAAAACGACAAAATACGATGATCTGCCGCACCGATAATTTGACATTTTTGGTTAAATAAAAAAATATTCTTCGAAAACGTTATACTAAGCAGCCAGCTTAACAAATTCAAAATCAAATGTGGTATAATTGTAAGAAAGAGGGTTATAAAATGGAAAATGAGCGTTTAGACAGAGTACTTGAAATATTTTATCGGCTTTTGCACGGCGAGGTCGTTTCTAACAAGCTTATTGCGGAGGAGTATAGGATATCATCAAAGAGCGTCAGTCGTGACATTGCAAGGATAAACGATTTTCTTGCGGAACACAGGGAGCTTATGCAAAATGCCGAGGTCACATATTCGCACAAGGACAGGGCTTACATACTTAAAAGCGACGAGTTTCTGAAAAATCAGGAGCTTTTTGCCTTGGTAAAAGTGATACTCGGGGCACGTTGTTTCAGCAAAGAAGATATGCTATTCATTGTATCTAAGCTGAGAAAGTTTACCACTGCCAATGACCGAAAGCTTCTTGATGAGGTGATCCGCAGGGAGATATATCATTATCACGAGGTACGCTCTGACTGCGACAGCGTGATAAACAATCTTTGGCGTCTTGTGCAGTGCATTGATGGTAAGAAGGTCATTTCGGTGACATATCTGAAAATGGACAGGAGCGAAGTTGTTAGGAAGCTGAAGCCTGCGGCGATAATGTTCAGCGAATATTATTTTTATCTTATCGCATATGCGGCAGATGATACCCAGTACAAGGCGAGGTATTTCCGCATTGACAGGATAAAAAATATTGTTGAGCACAGGGAGAATTTCCAGCTTGATCGTGAGCACAGCTTTGACGAGGGCGACCTGCGTGAGAAAAATCAGTTTATGTTTCCAGGGGACAACGTGCGGATAACCTTTGAGTTTTCGGGGCTGTCTTTGCAGGCAGTTCTTGACAGGCTGCCCACCGCAAAAGTCATTGAGCAGAACGGCACAAAGAGCGTTATCACTGCCGAGGTCAACTACGGCAGGGGGATAATAATGTACCTGCTCTCCCAAGGCTCGTGGGTAAAAGTCCTTGAGCCAAAACCGCTTGTGGAGGATATGCTGGCAGAGATTGGGGCGATGGGGGAAAGGTATGAGGAGAAATGATTTTACAGCGGTAATAATTAACTATTAAATACAAAGATCAGGTTAGGATGTATAATATGAGTGAAATATTGAAATTAGAAAATGAGGGACTTGCCGTTGAATTTGAAGTCATACCGGCCGTAAGTGAAACTGACATTAAGCAGAGCGGCTATGACATCGACGCTGCGATAAAAGATATAGATAATTGTCTAAACATCACAAATAAAAAAATCGAAGCTCTTAATTCCGAAATAGATAGGCTTACTAATCACGCTGACGGAATGGATTATATTGTGGCAGTTGTAAGCGGAATATTAGCAGGAGCAATTGATTCTATATGGGTTGGAGATTTTTCATTAGATCGTGCAAATGAATATGGTGATAATAAAGTAAATAACTTTGTGATTAAAATTGCACAAAAAGCGGGTTATACAGGTGATGATCTTAATGGTGCAGTAAAATATCTTGAAAAGAATTATGCCATCGTTGCCGATAAAGCTACAAATGATTTCGGCGGAGGTTTACAGCACCATTTACGAGATTTCTCACATCACCCAACACTTATAGGTTTATTTTTCTCTATGCTTACTCAGTTTACACATAAATTATATGGCACAGACGTAGCCGGACACTTTAAAGTGGTTGAAGTGTCTCAAGCAGACCTGATCTTGATCGGTAAGAATTTGCCTGAGAAAATTACATTTGGATTGATCAACTGGTTTTTTCATATGATAAGCGATATGGCTGGCTCATCTTCTTCGATCAGCAAAGGTAATACCGGAACTGGTTTGCCCGGTCCTTTAGTTTCATTTTTAAAGGAAATATCGGCACTTCCAATATTCCGTAAACTTGATGATAATGGATATAAGAAGTTTTCTGTTTGGATATCTAAACTCTTTAACGGAACATTGCTTGCAAAAAAAGATGAAAACGGGAAAATAATAGAAGCTGTAAAATTTGATCTGAGGACTGAAATAGGCGTTGCCAATGAATTAAAAAGGCAAGCTGTTCCAGTGATTATAAACGAATGCATTGTTCGTGGTTTTTATTTTATAAGAAGATTATGCAATGAAATAAAATCAAAGGATATCAGGTCATTTGATGAAATGTCACGAGTTGATTGGAAAGCAACTTTACCATTCAAAAATCGCACTATAGTGCGTATGCTTACAATCTCAACTGGAACGTTTATGGCTTTTGATTTAATTGACGCTGCAATAAGATCAGCGGCAAAGTCAGGCGGTAATGCAGCAGTTTTTGCAAAAGAGTTTATTCTCAAAGTGAATTTTGTAGGTGTGGGCAGATTTGCTATTGCCGCTGGCACGGATATCGGTATGGGCATAAAACGAAATAAACTTAGGAATGAGCGTATGCAGCTCTATACAACAAGTATTAGATTACTAAATGCCAAGGTATATTATTGTGAAGCAAATATGTGGATAGCAGCCGAGGATGCAGGAAAGAGTATCGAAGAAGCATATCAGGTAATGATCGTGTCTGTAGAACGCTATCAAGAAAGTATACAACAAATTTCAGAAGATATGAAAAAATTAGATAAACTTATACCAGAAGCTGAAAAGAATAACCCAGGACTTACAGATGATATTTATGACATCTTGAAGTGGGGATAATAAAAAAGGAGTGTTACATATGAGTAATGAACTTGAAATTTTTAAGGTCAATCAATCTGAACTTCCAAACATCATTACAGATCAATGGCGTGATATACAAGGTTTGGAAGATAAGGTGAAGAAGTCTGTTAAAATGGCTCAGACTGCAAAAACTTCTGCTGACAGGGCTTATGGCAAATCAGCAGGTTTGGGACACAAAAAAGAAGCTATTGAATCTTTGCAGGAAGCTTCTGTTGATCTTGCAGAATCACAAGTACAGGTCGTTGAGGCACAACAACTTTCTTTTGAATATCAGAAGAAGCTAAGCGAGATAACCAAGTATCTGTTTGCACTTGGCGTAAGTAATATAGCTGCCAACAGGACAGTTGTTCGTGAATTGGAGTTAAAGCTGAGAGGTGCTTCAGAGGGGGAGCTTTCCGACTTGGCAAGAAAAGAAGTTCTGAGCGTTATATCCCAGTTGAAAGCTCAGGAAGATATGATGAATAAGCAAAAGCAAATGTCTGAAACGTTAAAATCACAGGATAAAACGATATCAGAACATCAAAAGAAAGCGGAACATCACGATGAAGTCCTTGCAAAAATGGCGCAAAAAGACAAAGAACAAGACCTGACGCTATCTAAACACACTAAAAAAGATCTTGAACATGATCGTCTTTTAGCTGAAAGAAAACAGAAAGACGAGGAGCAGGACAAATGGCTTTCTGAGCAGGCTGAAAAAGACCTTGAACATGACAGACTCTTGGCGGAAAGAAAACAAAAAGACGAAGAACAGGACAAATGGCTTTCTGAGCAGGCTAAAAAAGATCGTGAACATGACAATCTCTTGGCGGAAAGAAAACAGAAAGACGAAGAACAGGACAAATGGCTATCCGAACAGGCAGAAAAGGATCGTGAACACGATAGACTCTTAGAGGAAAGAAAGCAGAAAGATGAAGAACAAGACAGCAAGCTTTTGGAACATCAGGAATCATTAGACGTAATTATGGAAAGAGATAAATCCCAGGATAAAGCCATAAATAAACTTACAGATGAAAACAAAAAGCTTATGAAACTAGTCGAAGACCTGACAGCAACCAAAAGTGATAAAAAAGCGGTTCCGAAAAATAAACCGTGTAAACGCAATAATCGCCAAATTTCTGACAATACT